>Ga0257107_1000005_pt1 | contig 75301 bp, 64 predicted proteins | sample LP_taG_2_FD_190178 | JGI IMG/M metagenome (GOLD analysis project Ga0257107, IMG submission 190178) | Marine microbial communities from Northeast Subartic Pacific Ocean, Canada - LP_J_2011_P26_500m | ecosystem: Environmental > Aquatic > Marine > Oceanic | place: Canada: Northeast Subartic Pacific...
AAAAAAAGACTAAAAAGACTAAAATTATCCCACAAAAGAATATAGATGAAGAAAATATAGATGAAAGAAAGGCACGAAATGAAAATATGAAAAGATTAGCAAAAAGAATTCAAGAAGAGAGGGAAAAAAAGAAAGAATTAAAGATGATTAATGAGCTAAAAGAATTAGAATTACAGAAAGATGAGAAAGATGAGAAAAAAGAATTAGAGATGATTAATGAGCTAAACGAATTAAAGAAAAAAAACGAAACAAACGAAACATTGTGTTGTATTATTTTGTAAACAACGTCATTAAAATAGTAAATTAAAACAAAATAAAAACGAAATTAAAAACGAAATATAAAATTGAATTTAGTTGTATTTAATTAAATTTAAAATTAATAACTACTTTAAGTGTTACAAAATTTAACTACAAATTAATAACAAAGTTTAACTACAAATTAATTATGTCTAAACAAACGAATGAAGAAATGTTAGTTCAGTTTTTTACTGAACATAAAGAACAAAAAGGTGAGGTTGTTTCTCTATTGACAAGAATTCTTGCTCAATTAGAAATGAATGCAAATACCTCAAAAAGTGATAATGTACAATCGGATCTTAGTCTAAAAAGCAAAGATGCTGATGTAAGTTCTATTCGTAAAGAAGTTATTGAGAAAATTGCTCAGAAAGAATATTCTCAATCTCTTCATAAAAGTTTTAAGTTTAAACAGCTTCAACGGGCATTTGTTACTGGAAAAGGTGATTTAAGTTGTGTTCAGGTTGCTTACGAAGAAGCACTTGAACGATGTGATGAACCGGATATAATTCGTTCAAAAATTCAAAAAATTAAGGATGACCGAGAAGGTGGTAAACCTATTCAAAATAGAGGTGTAATTGGAATTTTTTCAAAAATCTCTTCTGTTGATTGGCTTCATTGTTTAACTGATAAAGATAAAGAGATTTTTCATGCTATGAATTTATTCTTAAAAGAGAATTGTGTAAAATTTTATGATGATAATGTAGATTTATACAAACGAGTTCGTAACAAGGATTCTATTATCAAAGATTTTAGAACAGCTGTCTGTAAATCATGGGCTAGAAATGGATTAGATATGGAATTTACTGATAATACTAAACTTCAAATTCCAGAACTTTCAAAAGAGGAAATTCAGGAATGGATTGATAAATTAAATTTAAAGAAATCTACTACTGAAGATGAAGTTGAAGATGAAGTTGAAAAGGAAACTGAAATGGAATTAGATGTTAATTCTGAAGATGAGACTGAAAAAGTTCCTACTCCAAAACCGGTTAAGAAAAGAAAGGCACGGAAATCTAGTTCTAAAAAGAAATCTAGTGCTAAGAAATCAACTTCTGATACCGAGTCAAAAAAAACTCCACCAAAGCGTCGTGGTCGTCCTGTAAGAAAGATGGCGGAAATGAGTGATAGTGATGATAGTGATAGTGATAGTGATAGTGATTAATTACTAAAAAATTATATTAATAAGTTTTTGTAATTAATAAATTATTTTTTCAAAAAATTAATAATTTATATTAGGGACTGGAACTATTTTTTTTGTTTCCGATATGTTGTTGTCATTTTAACATAGGCATCTAAGTTTTTAATAGTCGAGTCTTCAAATTTATGTAAATCGAATAAAATTCCATTTTGATTTTTTGTAAATTTTTCATTATTATTTTTAATAATATGATAAATCTGTATTTGTTCAAATTTTTCTAATTTTATAATATTAGCAGCTAATTTTTTTTTCATTTGAAAAGTATAAATAATATTTTCTTCATTTATATTTTCTTCATTTATATTTTCTTCCTTTATATTTTCTTCATTTATATTTTCTTCCTTTTTGGGTGAAGGAGATATTACATTAGTTTTTACAATTATTTTTCCCTTTTCTGGAATAAATAAATTTTTAAAAACATCATTCGTATCTTTTACTGACATATTTTTGTATATTTTATTAATATGATTAAATTCTTATATAAATAAGTTTAATTTTCATTATTTTTGTCTTGAAAAGTTGAATATAAAAAATAAAATTGATTATTTATTAAAAATAAATAAGAATATTTAAATAATAGATTTATATACAAACATGAGTAATCTTACAACAGACAACATTAATACTGAAGATAATACTGAAGATAATACTGAAGATAATTTGGAAAAACATATTGGAATTACAAAATGGTTTAGTAATAAACTTGGATATGGTTTTATTACATATATAGATAAATCTAATACATCTCATGATGTATTTGTTCATCATACGTCTATAAAACCAAAAAAATCTACTTATAGAACATTAACTCTTGGGGAATATATTGAATTTTCCTTAACAGTATTAAAAAATAATGATAAAAAACAAGCTATTAATGTTACCGGGGTTTTTAATGGTCCATTACTATCTGATAGTTTAGATGAATATAGAAATGAAAGAAATACACATCATAGTTATAATGATTTAAGGGAATTAAATGACTTAAATCAAAAAAGAATAAATGATGCTATGAGAAATACAGATACAAATACAGATACAAATACGAATAGAAATAGATATACAAATACGGATAGAAATACGGATAGAAATAGATATACAAATACGGATAGAAATAGATATACAAATACGGATAGAAATAGATATACAAATACGGATAGAAATAGATATACAAATACGGATAGAAATACAGATACAGATAGAAATACAGATAAGACAAAAAATTTCAATATTGTTCCATTAAGAAATACTACAAGATTAGTTCCAAATACCAATTCTTCTATTGGTTGGAATGTTTTAGTAAGTAAATCACGAGAACAAAATAAACAGGACTAGTTTTTACGTATATAGAATTATTATTATATTTTTAATTAATAATTTAAATCGAAATCACTCTCCTCAGAATCATCGATATCTATTGTAAAAATAGGATTATATTTAATTGGATTTATTTCACAAATTGAATCAAAATGGAAGCAAAATAAGCATTTTTTAAATTTATTTTTAAATTTTTTAAAAAAATTCATTTTAAGTTTTTGTTTTATCATTCAATTTATTAAATTATTTTAATAATTTGATTGATATATATTAAAAATATCAATTTTATATATTGATTTATAAGGCCGCAAAATTACAGATTGCTTTTGGATCAAATCCACCAATACCATCATCAACACCTCCATTCATTACTCCTTCATTTTTATACTTCCAACCAGCATTTTGAATCATTTTAAATTGTTTATTTGCTGCACTTTCATTAATATTATTACCAGTTGAATTTCTAAGAGTAATATTATCACTGTCGCCTGATGCTGTTTTTAAATTATATTCGGTTGTTTTTAATTCACGTTCAATATCTTCACCAAAATTTAAATATCCGGGTGCTTCTTGGACATTTTTATTATCTTTTTCTAATTCAATTTCTGAATCTTTAGAAAAAATAGTTGGTGTATTATTTTTAGATTTTTTAATAAAATTTAATAAATCGCTTCTTAAATCTTCATCATTAATTACATCAGCATCATCTGTTGCGATTTTATTATTAGAGACTGCTGGTATTTCTTTTTTTTCTTCTTCTTCTTCTGTTGTTTCTTTTTTTTCTTCTTTTTTTAAATCATTATCATTATCATTATTTTGTTTCATTTCTTTATTTTCTAAAACAATTTCATTAACTTTAATTAAAGCGATGTGAATAGCAATTGTACAAATCAAAAAAACTAATACCGATTTAATATTCATACTATTATATAAATATTATATAGATAATATTTCATCAATTAATAATTAATTTTAATTAAAAATCATAATTAAAATTGAATATTAGAGAACGTATCAATTAATATAAAAAATTATACTATTATTAATATAATGGGTATTCAAACATTTTTTTCTACTATAAGAAATAATAAATATTTATGCAAATGTATAAGTGAAAGAAAATCTTCTATACATAAAAATAAAAAAATAACAGGTTTATTCTTGGATTTTAATGCTATTATTCATGATATTAGTTTTAAATTACTTGAACAATTGAACTATGAGTATTTACAAATATTAAAAACTATTAAGAAACCAAATTGTTCTCAAATTAAAAGAAATATTCTAAGAAATAAATTAAGAAACTATACTGACAAATATGAGATAGAATCTTCATATAATGAGGAAATGATGTTATCTGATTTAATAATTTACGAAGTAGGTATAGGTATAAATGCTATATTATTTGATACATTTATTAGTGAGGATATTATAAAAATAGTCTACATATCAATTGATGGGGTTCCATCAAAAGGGAAAATGGTAGAACAAATATCTAGATCATATTCAAGTCAATTTGTATCAGATATGGATAAAATTTTGTTAAAAAAATATAAAAATACTTTAAATACAACTGATGAAAAAAATAAGTATAATAAATATGTTTATGAAACGACAAAATTTCATTGGGTTAAATATCATATTCAACCAGGAACAGACTTTATGGGAAAATTAAGTTTCTCATTACGAAATGAATATTTTTTAAAAAATATTGTTTTAAAAGATTTTAAAAATAAAGAATTATATTCTAAAATTTTATTATCAGATTTTAGAGAGGTTGGTGAAGGGGAAATAAAAATTTTGAACTATATTCGTCATTGTATTAAATATAAAAAAATAGACAAAGATGATATTATATCTGTATTTAGCCCAGATGCTGACGTAATACTATTATCTTCTTTAATTCCATTAGATTATATAAAAAACATTAAATTATTTAGATATGCTGATAAGCGAAAAAATTTTAGGTATTGGGTTATTAATATTAAAAATTTAAAAGCATTATTATTTAATCATTTACAAAATATATCTAATATAGAACTAGATTTAGAATATCTCCAAAGATATATTGATGATTTGGTATTTATTTTTAGTGTTTTTGGAGATGATTTTATTCCTCGTATTCAATCATATAATACGTCAATGCATTTTGATTATATTATAAATTGTTATACAAATGTTATTTCATGTGATAATTTTATGACAAATACGAAAATATTAACAATTAATAATAAAATTTTTCATAATTTTATGAGAATGTTAACAACTTATGAAGATAATGCTTTAGCTGAATGTTTTCTCTATGATACATTTGATAATTTTAAAAAGTGGGATGGATATGGATTACAGCAAAAATTATCTAAATATGATGAATATTGGATGATTATATTAAATAAATGTATTGCTTGTTATAAATTAATAAAAAATATTTTTGAAAGTAATATTAATGAAAAGGATGTTAATGATAATTTAAAAATTTTAAATGTAACACATTCAAAATATATAGAAATTTTATATAATGAATTAATCATAACAACACCATCTAAATTTGATATTAATTATCATAATTGTGATATTAATTTAGACAATGAAGTAAAAAGAGATAAAAGTGAAATAACAGATATTTTGAAATATTTCAAACAATATTATATTTATTATATAAAAATGCCTCGTATAAAAACATTAGTTTTAAAAAACAGACAAGTAAATAATGAAACAAGTAATAAATATCAATATTCATATGATATAGTAAAAAAAACATTTATTGAAATGAAAGACTCAAAGTATTTTAATTGGACAAAAAATTTAAATAAATTTGAGAATTTGACTACTAAGCTTGGATATATTGATAGTTTAAAAAATATTTCAAACCGAAATTTACCATACTATTATTTCTCTGATGAGATTTATTATGGTAAGAAATTTGAACGAACAAAAAATATATATTATAAGAAAAAGCTAAATATAACTTCAAAGAATGAATTAAATAGATGTATCACACAATATTTGAATGGATTAATGTGGGTATTTTTTTCATATAATGATGTAAATAATCCACTTATGAACAATTGGACATATGGACGTCATAATTCTCCATTATTACAAGATGTTTCGCAATTTTTTGTAGAAAATCCACAATTTGATATGAATTCTTTTAAAACAACATTTCAAGAAAACAGTATATTAAATACTAATCAATATTTTACACCATTTCATAAAATATTATATACAACACCAATTGAGGGTATAATAAAAGTATTACCTGAATACAAAAATATAATGGAAAATATTTCTAATCCAGATTTATTAAAAAGAGAATTAGAAAAACTTGGTATTAATGATACTCAACTTCTAAATAAGATTATAACTATTTTATGTAATAAAAATTTTCCACGAATGGAAAATACTGCTCAAATAGTGTTTAATAATAAATATAATAATATGATAGATTGTACGGATGCGATGTATATTAGTAAATCTAAATTTGAAATTTTAAAAACATTTCATAAAAATGAAAATTTTGACAATGATTTTATTTTTGTTATTAATAAAATTAATGAATTTCTAAAATTTAACGATAAATCTCTAAACAATTCTGTAATTGCTGATTTTTATTCTGAATAATAAAAAATATCAGTCCAGTAAATTATTTATTCTTGTTCAATAAAATCAAAGTCATCAACAAATAATGATTCCATAGCATCTTTAGTTTGATCTATTTTTTTTACAAATGTTGATACAACCTTTAATATAGGCATAGCATATACATATCTTGTTGCCACAACTTTTACTAAAATTTTGTCGCCTTGTTTTAAAGTTCCTTTATCTTTGATTTTATCAAAAATTACTACTATAAATAAAGGTCCTTGTTGAGCAATTATATCACTTTGAAAAGTTGATAATTGTAATACATTACATTCAATTACATCATTAACTTTTGGAGAACATACAAGAGCTTCATATTCAACCTTGAAAATTACATCACCTGAAAAATCACCTTCATATATAATTCCTTCACCAATATTATCAATTTTTAAAATTTTATGAATATATCCATTTTTATTACATTTTTTTTCTCTTTCTTTTAAACTATTTAAAATAAAAGCAGAATAATTATCCAATTTTGAAGGTGGAATTCTAATAGATTCTACTAAACTATCCTTTTTAAAAATACGATAAGATGTTTTACAATTTTCCATTATAATATAATTTAAAATAAATAAATCAATTTTATAGTTATATAAAAATTATTTTATAACTTTTAAGTTAATTTATTCTATTCTATCATTGAAATTTTTTAATAATGTATTAAAAACATTTGTTAGACATGTTATCTTATGAATAGAATATTTTCTAAGCATACTATCTTTCAATTTATCAAAGGAGTACCATCCTATTTTTGATACTTCTCCTAATTGATGTTGATTTGTTTTATCGATTTTAAGTTGTTTATTTGTTGAATAAAGAGCTAAATAATATACCGTTTTATAAGAAATATTATTTGAACCAATATGTTGTTGAACAAAAGGTGGGATTGCCTTACAAATTTCATAATCATTTTTAGTTAAATTTGTTTCTTCTTGGAATTCTCTTTCAGCACATTCTATGTCATTTTCATAACAATTTCTACGACCTTTTGGGAAATTCCATTCAGTTTCCTTATATTCTGATGAGGTTGTTTCTAAAAGTGCATCAATTGTAATAAATTTAGAATTAATAATTACTCCTTTTTTTAAATCGTCATATTTTTTAGATGCTCGATTATATTCTGTTTTATTAATTTCTTTAAATTGAGAATTAATCCATAAACTTTCCCATAAAATATTAAATGGTTCTGTTTTTATTAAATCTCTTTCAAATATGGTCATCCTTGAGAATAAAATACGTAAAAATTCAATATCAGTATATTTATACTTACCACGGATAAATTCTACATAGCTTAAAGTATTACGACGTCGTACTGCTAAAAATTTAATATTTGACGGAAGTAATTTTTGATTATATCCTAATGGGAACGGGGTAATCTGAATACATATAATACCATAACTGGTTATTGGATACTTACATTCTCTAAAATAATGTCCATACTTACCACAATTGTTACAATATCTTCTTTTTTTATAAAAACAGACACTATCATTTTCATTTTCATTTTCATTTTCTACAGATTTCTTTGTTAAATCATCTGACATTTATATTTCTGGTATGTTACTTTATAATAATATTTTAATGTTAATTCATATTTGATACAAATTTATTTTTATGATATTAGTAAAATGCGATATCTTATAATTATCTAAATATTATTATGTTTAGATAATTATAATCAAAAATTTATAAACTCTTATATATAAATATAATTGGACTGGAATAAATTTAAATTTATTTTTTTTTCATTTTCTTTAATATTTTATAATTTTGTGTTTCAAAACTTGGATATACCGAATACATAAAAACATTATTTAAAAAAGAAATATTTTGTTCTGAAATACTTAATGATTTATTTGATGATTTTAAATATTTTTTATAATATTTTTCAAAATTATTATTCTTCTTTACAGAAAATAAATTAAAATTTTGAAATACTATATCTAAATTTTTCTCGAAAAGCATTGGTTCAGCGATTTCATTATTCCATCCCCAAATTGATTGCTTAATTCCAATCATTTTAGGATTTTTATCCCAAAAAATATCATAATCATTTTCATCTCCATTAATCATATTTTTACCATCTTTTAAAGTTATTCCATAAAATGGTTTATTATTATCATCTCGTTGAATAAAATTAGTGAAATCATTTCTCATGTGATTCATAATATGATGTCCATCTAAATATGAACCAATAAACAATCCTTTTTTTTTATTTAAGTAGTTAGTTACATTTTTCATAAATACCTCAAATCTTTTTTTATCCAAAACATTTTTACCCTTTTTCATAGTAGCAAACATATAATGAATTACAAACATGATACTTATTGTATCAAAACCTTGCCATTTTTCTTTTTTGGCAATTGAAAGAAAATTTAATAATTTTGTTTTCTCATAGTCATTATATCCAGCCGAACCAGTTTTAATATGTTTTGTTGCATCTCCCCAAATTGGTGTTATATTAATTTCATTATTTTTATAATTACCTTTATATGAACCATCTTCCATTTTAGTAAAACCCTTCTGTTCAACTCTTTCAACTAATCCTGAAAATCCTTCAGAATAATGCCTACCATAAATTTCACGTCTTGAAGGATCTATTGCTAAAATATCTGTATATCCTGACTCTAACCATTTATTTAAATCTCCACCTCTTCCGCTTCCGATATCAAACAAATATTTTCTTGTTTTCCTAAGTTTTACTGAGGATTCCTTAAATAATTGTCTCTTTACAAAGTTTTGGAAAAATCTCCAGGTCATTCTTTTATCAGATGAACCTTTATTACTTACAATGTCATAATGTAATCCAATTGGATCAATATTTGTACAACTTTCTTGACACATTTTTTCATATTCTGATTCTTCATAAACTAATTCACTTAACTCATCTAATGTTATATTTTCTTCAATTGCTTTTAAAACACTTAAAATTGTTAAACGTGCGTTAGGTTTATTTTTATCATCTCTACGACGTAAATACACCCATTCTTTTTTATCATAATCATATTCGAATTCAGCAATATCTTCCATATTTTGTAAAGTCCTAATTCTACCATAAACTCCTAATAAACCATATTGATTTACTAATTGTAAATTTTTATATGATTGGTCATTTACTTTAATCCAATGTTTATAAATATCATCTCCGTGATATCTTCTCCAAATATTCGTAATTTTAATTTGACCATTAATATTTCTCTTTTGAGGATATCCATTAGCATGAAATTCTGTAAAATTATTTCTATTATTGTAAATAACTCTAACGTCAAGGGAATGTTTATCTTTCCATTTCAGCGTCGGAATACTACTAATATATGCCGAATTAATTGGTGTATATATCAACCCATCTAAGTGATATTCAAACAATTTTTCCCTATCATCCCATAATTTCTTCGTTTTTTTGAAAATATTCTTAAAATAAAATTTTTTAGGTCTTACTTCGATGATTTTCGAAATACCTTTTTTAATGTTTGATATAATTTTTTCTAAACATTTTAATCTATTAATTAAATTTTTATTTCGACAATCCTCTCCATTCATAAATAAACAATCAAAACCTAGAAATAATTTTTGTGTTTCTAAAAATTCACCATCAATTACTGAATTTTTGACCTTTGTTTTGCCATCTTCATAAATTTTTATTTTCTGGAAAGTTCGTGGATTTACAAAATAAAAAACTCCATTATTATTAATATATAAATATTTTCGTTCCCCATCAGCTTTATCTGTAACGGAATACGGAGAATTTTGTAGAAATTGAATCTTATCTCGTTCTAAGGTTACAACTTGATTGGAAATATCCGTTTCTAATAAATCTTCTATTGAAATATCTGTATTATTATCAATATGAGTTTTATACTGTGATATTAATTTATTTACATTTGATATCATATCATCTACACTTGGTTTTTCAGCCATCTTTGTATAAGTTTCAACATCAAATTCGATTTCTACTTCGAATGATAAAGATAATTTATATAAATTTGAATCATTTTCATCATAATTAACTGATATAGCAATAGTGCTATCAATTCTCCATACTTCATGTTCTAACCAAGAATAACGAAATTTGATGCGTTCTGCTTCAATATTTTCCAAACTCTTAGCGAATTGAACTAATCCTTTATTATTATTAGAAACTGATTTAACATATTTATCCATTAAATTTTTTAGTGAATGTTGTTTCTCAATTGCAAATGTAACTCGAAGATGATTTACATTATCATTGGTTGTTTTTTTATTTTTTGATAAAAAAATATTACGAAGAGATATTTTTTTTTTATCCAATTTAGATTGAATATTATATAAATCTTCTTTATTTAATGTAAGAAAATTATTATAAATATCTTTTAATATTTTTTGAACAGATACTCCAGTATATGTAGATCTTTTAACAATTTTGTTATTATCATCATATAATCCTTCAAAATTTTTATACCTTGTATCAATAATAAAATTATAGTTCTTCTCAGAAGAACTACTTTCTAATATACTTAAAAAAGCATTTCTATTTATATTTGGATAAAAGCTATTATGCTTAAAAAAACCAAAACGAACTTCTAATTCATAATCTTCATTCTTATTTTGATCATTTAAATTGGATGTTATAAATTTAAGTCGCTCTATTAAAGTATTATTAATATCCATTATAATTATATATATATTTGATATATAAAAAATCAATTTTAAATTATTTTTTAGATAAATGATTCATAATATCTAAAACTAATTCAGATTTTGTTTTATTCTTAAATCCCTTACCATTTTTTTTACTTTTTTTAGTATTAATACCAAATTCTTCTGAAATATTTTGTAAAATTAATAATTTTTTTTTCAATAAATCTTTAGAATTATATTCACTTGATTTATCTTTATTTTCACTTAATTTATCTTTATTTTCACTTAATTTATCTTTATTTTCACTTGATTTATCTTTATTTTCACTTAATTTATCTTTATTTTCACTTGATTTATCCTTAATTTTTTCTGTAATTACTTTATTTTTTTCTATAACTTTATGAAAAATTTTTCTATTTATTGATGAATTATTAGCAATATTATTTAATTTAGTTATAAAATCTTTTTGATTTAGAAAATGTAAAAGTCTATAAATAAATGATGTATTAGAAGTAAATATACTTTCACCATTAGACATTATGTAATATTGATACATATCTCCATCACATTTTTCTACAATGATTGTAGATTTATAAATAGAAAAATTATTATAAGAAGAATAAAATATAATATCATTTTTTTCTTTATCTGGTATAACAACACAAATATTCATTTTAAAATAATCACATAAAAAAGAAATGAATAAAGGATTATCTTCAATTTCATTTCCATCTTCAAAAAAACTTCTCAAAATCTTTTTTGTAAATCCACTTCTTTTACGATATTTATATTTTTTATATAATTCGCAAGTATCAAAATCTGTTAATAATTTTTTTAATAGAATAGATTTAACATTTGAAGAAACATTAACTATGGATTTATTACCACAACAAGAAATAAATACATCTAAAAATTTAGATGGTTTACTTTTTATAAAATCATTTTCAAAAATGCTTTTAAAAACTGATACATTAATGTTGTGATTAATGTTGTGATTAATCTTATTATTAGACTTATGTTCTTCTACTATAAGAGGTTGTTTATTTAAGAATTTTTTTTTTTGTCTATTTGAAGAATAACTATGTAAAAAATTAACTTCTTTAAAATTTTCATCTGTAAAATATAGAACTGAAAAAAGAAATTCATAATGATTGTTATTTGTATCATAGTTATTTCTTAATTTATTTATAATTTTATCAATATCCATTTTATTCATTAATTAATAATATAATATAATTTTTAATAAAAAAAATCAATTTTTTTATTGTCTTTTTAATATAAAAAAATCAATAAAAAAATTTAATCTTTTTTTTTTTCAATATCTATTAATTTAGTTCTCGTATCCATATTTTATTTGAAATATTAATCTCTTCAAAATATTTTAAAATTAGATATAACAAATTAGCTACATCTTGTTTTTTTAAAACTAATTTAAATCCTTTTGGTTTTGTCATTCGTAAATTCCACCATTCATATATATCACTATATTTAGCAATATCATCTGCAAATTTTATAGCCTTTTTATCAGTTGTTTCACGTATTAGAGTAATAATTCTAGAAGAATCAATTAATGATTTAAATTCTTCTGTTAAAATATACGTTTGTATAATACATTTTAATTGAGACAAATTATAAGATAAACTAAATTGGCCAAAACTTTCTCTTTTACCTTCTTTACAAATCATTTTCTTTTCTCTTAACCAAATATGATATTTCGGTTGTCCCCATAAATGTGATGATTTTTTATGATTTGCGATAATTTGTATATTTAAAATTAAACCAATTAATGGAGCATTTTTCTGTTTTTCATTTTCATCAGATATTGAAATATCTAACTCTTTAATTAATTCTGTTACTTTTTTGACCTTTCGTTTTGTTATTTTTGATATATCTATTACATCTAATTCATTTCTAGATTTTTTACCATAAATAATTTCTTGATATTTAGTTTCAGATATTTCATTCAATGATGTAGGAACTGACACTGCTTGTTCAAATCCTGTTTTTTCATACATTGGCGAACGTTCAAAATCAGATCTTAATGTTTTTTTAAAAACATCATGAACATTTGTTTGATTTTCAAATGGTTGGAATATAAACATTCCACCAGAAAGAGTATTTCTACCAAATATATATCCATAAATAAATCCACGTCCAATTTTCTTCTTTAAAATATTTATTTTTTTTCTTTTTTGTGTTGGGATTAAACTATATAACGCAGCACGAATAATATAATTATTATTTTCAAAATATATAGGGTTACCTATTAAATTTGTATCATTTAATATATCTTCAAAATTTAATATATAAATACCTTCATTACTTTCAAATTTTGTTTTTATTAAATTTATTACATATATAACATATGGTTGATAAAAAATATCATCAAAAGTACTATAATCAATATCCTTATCGTATAATTTTATATCTTTTTTGGTAACATATTCTATTTTACCAATATCATCTTCTTCAAAATCAATCTTTTTCATACACTGATACTTATCTTCTGATTTTAAAGTATTAACATTAATCTCTTGATTAAAAAGGCAATCCATTGCTGTTTCTTTTAAAACAGACTGAACATCGATAATTAAATTATTTAAAATTTGAGATCTCATATACATAATAACATCATAATGAAGAATATTAAATTTGGCCATATGAGAGGATACCAAATTTACATTTGATATTACATCCTGTGAAAATTGTTTAATAAGAGTTTTTATTTCTTTTCTATCTATATTACCATCATATGCTTGATTATCAATGTTTGTATTGTAAGTTGATATATATTGATATATATTAACATTTCTTTCTGATGGTAATAATTGACGATGAGAACAATGTCGTATTCCTCTACCAATTACCTGTTCTATACGTGAACGATTATGCCATGGTTCAAGAATATGAATTTGCCGAACATTTAATAAACTTATTCCTTCTTTGAAGACACTTGAACCTAACATTATTTTAATATCTTCGCCATATTTATTTGTATCGTTATTAAAAGCAGTAATTATATTATCTCTTACATTTTCTTCAATTTTACCAATAATACATACAAATGTCATTGGTTTAAATTCATGCATCTTATTTTTATATTCACTACGTTTTTTACCATCTTTATAACATATTTGTTCATCCTTTGTAGGCTGACTAAAAGAATGCCCTAATAAACTCTTAATTGTTTTGGCATCGGCAAAAACAATTTTACCATTATTGTTAACAACAACCAAACTAATTCCATTTGCCAAAAGTGCTTGAGCTAATACCTGAGTTCCATGTTTAATATAATAACTAAAAATGAAATATGTTCCATTTGAGATATCGTGTAATATATTATATATTAATTTTCCTAATTTACATGATATACTGGTTTTTTGGTCTATTAATTCTGATAAAACCAATTTCTTTTGCGATATTCCATCAACATCTAATATACCATAATTACCATATTGAATTAACTTAGTTAACATATCACCAGCAATTATTCGTTTTTTGTAAAATTTATCATGTTTTTCACTCATCTCGCACGGAATTACTTTAATAATATCACTATAATTATTATTACGAATTGTTTTTTTAATTTTATAAATTTTTTTTAATTTCTCTATTTTATTATTAACAAAACTATGAATTGGGATTGAATCTGGATAATGTCTTTTAGCAAAAGTATATGGATTTTCGGTTCTAACATATGATACATATCCTTGTGAAATTACACGAAGAATATTTCTAGCTTCTTCATCTTTTATATTATCATTTTCAAAAATATCAGATACGACAACTCTGTCATAATCATCATTAATTAAAAGTAAATTAAATAATGATATAATTTCACGAGGTTTATGATACATGGGTGTAGCACTTAACATAACTAGTTTAACATTTCGTGAATATTTTAAAATTAGTTCTAAAGCATCATATGGTTTAAAATCCTTAATTTTTTTAACACTATTTTCAGAAGTAAGTTCATCATCATTATCATATTTTTCCAAAGTAATTTCTTCCTCACTATATGTTTTATACTTTTTTAAATTATGAACTTCATCTACTATAATTACTCTATTAGAAAATATCAAGTCAATCCATTTGATTAATTTCGCAGGAATAGGTTGATTAAATTGATACTTATTAATACCGTATGTTTCTAATTCTTTAATAATTTCATTTCGGAATTTACCAAATGTCATTAAATCATAATATTTATCAATTAATGATAAAACATTTTTTTTCTTTTTATCCATACTTGAAAAGAAATCATAATTTAAATAATCAGAACCAGTACATTGATTATATCCTCTAGCTACATCATGTATTTCGTGAATGAAATTACTTTTAACTGATTTTGAAAGTATTACTAATACTTTTTTACTATTTTTTGCTACTAGAGTTTTATAACTTTCTGCAATAGTAATAGAAGAACAAGTTTTTCCTGTTCCAGTTCCATGAAAAATTAATAATCCATTATAATATGTATTATGAGAGAGATAACCTTTGATTAATTTTTGATGAGATTGTAAATTAAAATTTTTATTTTTATTTGGACATAATTCTTCTTGAATATCTTCAAATTTATCAGCATTTATAGGTAATTGTTTATTTATTTGAAATTCTTTTTTTTTATATAATTTTTTATTAAAATCCAAATCTGTTATCATAGGATAAAAAACATATTGACTGTGTTTATAATCTAAAAATTCTACAAGTCTTTCCCATGGTTTTTTAAATTTTTTTTGTTCGTTGTGCGTAAAAATATGATTTTTGTCTTCATCATTAATAAGTTCATTAATATATCCTTTAAGTTTATTATACTCTTTTTTATCATAGAGTTTATTTGCAGGTTTGTTACCATTATCATAGAGTTTGTTTGCATAAGGCACTATAATCTCATTCCAAATATCGATAATAAAGTTATGAAATTTCCAATGAGAAAATTCTCCATCTAATCCTTTACGTTCTTCTTCCTCAACTTTTGTATATAAATCATGTGGAAAAAGAGTATCGTGTTTAGTATAATTTAATTCACTATATATATCCTTTTTTTTATTTTTTCTATTCATTGAAACAATATATATTATATACTTATAATATTAAATTAATTTAATTTAACTAATTTATTATACAATATCAATTGTTGTAAGTGAAGTTAGTATATGTTCTAACATAGGAGTTTCTAATTTTGATATCCAATTACCATGAACCCATAAAATATTTGTTTTAATTAAATTATATTCATTTAAAACTATTTTACATAAATTTTGTGTTATATAATTATCAGTTGTTTCTAATAACATATTACAATCATTAAAACGTTCGGTTGTATATTCTGTATTTCTTAAATTATTAATTAATTTTAATAAAGTTTTATAAACCAATAACTCATTATTATTAGATAATGGTTTTTCAAAATATTTTTCTATATTAAAAACTTTTGGTATATCATAATAATCTAAAGAAATAATTCGTAAATATTTTATTAATAATGATGATGGAGTTCTAGTAGTTAATAATAATTTTTCTTTTGGAAATTGATATCGTTTAAGTTCATTTGCGATATAATGTTGGAGTGGAATTTTAGGATTATATTCTACGGACATTTCCATATATTTAACTTCCTCATCTGGATTAAATCCATATCTTCTTAATAATTTTTTGGAATCATAAATACCATAATTTATAAAAATTTCTTCACCAATTTCGTATGATTTATAAGTCATGTATTGAGATTGACCTTCAAAACCAATGTTATTAGTCTCGTGATATTTGGCAGTCATTTGTGAATTACTTTTATGATTAAACAAATCCATATAAGGAACACAACCATGTATATACCAACCTCGTGTAATAAATATAACATAAGCCCATTTAACTAAAGTTTTTAAAATATTTTCTACATTTCCAAATTTTTCTAAATCAATAATTGTAAATTCCTTATTCTGTGTTGAGATAAAATCTAATAAATTTTCATATGCATCAAAAGTAGTTTGAACATCATCTGCAAATGAAGATGAACACTTTTTCCAATCACTCATATTTTTTGGAGTATTATTAAAAATGACATGATTTTTTAAATCAGTTGATTTTGGTAGAGTTCGAATAAAAGGGTAATAAAAAGATTTTTTACCTAAACTTTTTTCATAAATAAGAGAAATTACTATTCTATAAAATAATTGTGTTTTAATCATATTTTTTGAATCATTTTGTATCCATTTGTCAATATTTGGTATGTCATAAACTAAATTTGGATGAATTTTACATTTCAAAGGAATTCGCATTAAAGATTCATTTTTTTTAATGTCATTAATTGTATATATTGAGCGTGATGTTATATCATCAATATTTGAAGAAACAACTTTTATTGATGGTGAAACAAATCCATTATTTTTTCTGATCCAATTAGCCATTTTATCAAAAATATTAGTAGTAGTCATTATTTATATATAATAAATAATATTAATAATTTTATAATTTTTACTTACTTTCTTATAATATAGTATAATAAAATGAACACCAATTTTTTACAAAAAAAAAGATACTATTTCGATAATATAAAATATAAATACCAATATTATTTGTTATATAAATTCGAAATAAATTTACAATTTAAACAAATTTTATATAAAAAAAAAATTACTTCTGATAAATATTTTGCATTAAAAAAAAAATTTAATGCGTTAAATATACAAAGTTGTCCTAAAAATACTAATTTTATTGTATATGGTAATACTAAATGTAAATATTGTTCAAAAGCAATTGAATTATTAATAAATGCTCAAAAAAAGTATTGTTATATAAATATGAAAACTTTACCAAATGAACAAATTATTTTAATAAAAGAAATTATTAAAAATACAACAAATAATTATCAATATATTCCAGTAATTTTTTATAATGGAGTTTTTATAGGTGGATATGATGATTTAAAAATTTTTTTAAAACGATATCAAAATTCACATTTATCTTACTATAATAAAAATGATATTAAAATGCTTCGTAAAATAAATAAATAAATAAATTCATTATATGAATAATGTAAATAAAACAAAGTATAAGATATATATGCCTCTAGTAAAACTACAATCAGAAAAAGAAACTGGAAATATAGAATATAAAATACGACTTTGTAATGACACAGAAGAGAAAATTAATCAATTAGGAACACAAATGTTATATCGTTTATATCAAGGAGAAGGATACGTTATATATTATCTAGGTGTATGTGATAATGGAGATATTATGGGAATTTTTGAAAATGATTTAGATATTTCATTCTCTTTATTAAAAAGGGTATCAAAAAAAATCGGAGCAGAATTAATAAAGTTTATTAAAATAAATATTGATGGAACTGACAAATTTTATATGAAAGTAATTCTAAAAAAAAAATTAGATTTAAGTTTAATCGATTTATAGTAATAAACATTGAAGATACAAAAAATTAATATAAGAAATAAATTATTAAAAATATTAATAATGAATATTAATCAACAATCAAAAAAAAAATGGATATTTAAATATAAACCAAAGGATTTTGATGATATTATTTCTCATAATGAAATTGTAGATATTATTAAAAATAGTCTAGATAATTTACCACATATGATATTTTATGGTCCAAATGGAATTGGTAAATCTTCTTTGATTAATATTATAGTTAATAATATATATATTGATGAATCAATAAAACAAAATGTATTGTATTTATCTGCCTCTGATAAACGAGGAATAGGAACTGTACGTAATGAAATAAAATCATTTGCTCATCAAAGTGTATTTTTACAAAATTCTACTTTTAAAATAGTTATTTTAAGTGAAATTGATTGTATGAGTTTCGAAGCACAATCAGCTTTGCGACGAATTATAGAAAAATATTCTAAAACAACCAGATTTTGTCTTATCTGTAATTCTATAAACAAGATATCCAAACCGATAATATCACGATGTGTTAAATTTCTATTCAAACCAATACCTGATAATTTAATACAAACTAAATTATTTAATATTGCTAATGACGAAAATTTGAATGAAAATATAAAAAAAATAATTCCGGATATATCTAAAATTAGTAAAGGTGATTTAAGAAAATCTATAAATTTATTAGAAACATTATCAAAATCATCAAATATTTCTCACGAAAAAATAAAAAAATATTTTTATTTTTTAACAGACAAAATTGATAATATATATATACAAAATTTATTGAATGTAATGAATGAGGGTGACTTAATTGGAATTAGGGAAAAAATAAAAGATATATTTTATCAAGGATATTCTTCAAAAAATATATTATACGAATTATACTCTCATATAATAAATAATGAAGAGATTACTGATAAAAAAAAAAAAAATATATTAAAAATATTAGGAGAAACTGACTATAAAATTACATTTGGTGGTAATCAAAATTTAAATATATTGCATTTTTGCTATAAATATACATTATTAATTATATAATTAATATAATATAGATATGGCTGAATTAGTTGCAGCAGGAGTATTTGCATTTTTATTAAATGAATTTGATAAGCAAGATGAAAAACGATTTAATGCATTAGAGGTAAGAAAACCAGCAAATTATTCGCAAGAAGTAAATAATATATTGAATCTTATAACTACTGATTCGAATGTTTATCCAGTTGGTAGTTATAAATATAAGGTTCATAAATATCCTGGTGATATTGACATATTTGAAACTTTAAAATCATGTTGTTTATATAGCGAAGCTCGTTTTGCTATTACAAAAAAAATACAAAATATTGCTAAAAAAATTTTAAAACAAAAAGATGTATTTTTAGGAGATTTTAAGGCTGGTATAGACAATAGATGGAAAATTTATATTGGAAAGATGAAGCAAAATAAAATAGTTGATTATGATCGCAAATTGATTAAAAGAACAATTGACAATTTAAAATCACAAAATATTTTAACACAAAAAGAATATAATAAAATATTAAAATTTTTAAAAATTAATATTAAGATAACTGATTGGGGAAAATTAAAAAAATTTATTAACGACAAATACATTATAAGATGGAATATTGATGAAATTATTAAGGGTGAAAAAAAATTAAGGGGTAATAAAACATTATATTTGGATGAAGCAATTTCTCAAGATGCTACTTGTAAAATAGATATTTGGGCACAAGTAAATAATAGATACATTGAAATAACTAATTGGTTTTTAATAGTTCAAAAAAATAAAGACAGGAGTGAAAAAGTATTAGGAATGGATTTAGGAAATTATATATCTAATATTGAAGAAGATATATATAAATATTCTTCAAAAGAACATAGAAATTCGTTAAAAGCTGCAAAAAGATTATTTAATAAATATAAATTTTTAAACAAAACAAAAGATGATAAATATGCCAAAAAATTAACTAAACTATCACCTCTTTTCAGTAGTGATATGGCAAAATTATCACAAATAACTAGTGAATCAGAAGTTCTTCGTTTTATATTAGAAAAAATAGAAAATCCTCCACTTATGAATATATTAACTCAAATAAACGAATTTTTAAATAGAATATCTGATATTAAATTATCTTTTGATAAAGATAAAATCAAACAAATTATTTCTAAAATTAATTCAACAAAAAATTTTAGCAAAATTATAAATTATTTAATTCAATTTGAAAAAATAATAGACAATATTGTAGAAATAAATTCATTTGAGTGGATGAGAAAGGAAAAATTTCTCCTAGAAAGTGTTAAAAATGAACCATTAAAAAAAATTTCAGGAATTCCTAAAAAAATTAATATAGATAAATTAAAAAATTTTCTTCATAAAGATTGGAAAAAAAACAATTAACCGGTAAGTATTAATAATAAAATTTTTTTATGTAACAATAATATAAAAATGTTTGAATTAATCGAAGATAACAAAAAATTATTATTAATTATATTAATATTATTATTAATATTTTCATCTGTATATATTAATCTAAATTCTACAAAAAAAATGAAAATATCTCAAGATACTTTAACAACATATGAAAATATGTTAAATGACTTAAAAAGAAAAAATATTCAACAATATCCTCAATATAAACCACAATATAAACCACAAGTTTATCAAGATAATGAACAGAATCTTAATAATAAGTATAAAAATAAAATATCTAAAAATAGTATTGAAGATTTAATCAAAGGTATTAAAAAAATAAAAAAAAAGGATTTACCTACCAATATTGAAATTGATAATCAATCAAATAAAATAGGAAAAAATTATATTAATAAAACTATGAATTCTATTTTAGAATCTGATAAAAATTTTAATAGAATAACAGATTTAATTAAATTTAAAATGAATCCTACACAAAATCGTTCTCCTGACATGAAAAATAATATAAGTATGATTAAAACTGGATGTAATAAAGATACTAATTTTGAATTATCTGGTTTTAATGGAAAATGGGATTGAATATTAAAAGAAATAGAATTTTTATTAAAGTAATAATATCTAAATTATATGTATATAATTTAGATGGTATTATATGAAAGAACATATACATTAAAGATAAATCTAATAGGTATAGTTGGAAATACTGAACTTCAATATTCTGATATGTTAGAAAATATTCATGTTAAAAAAGTAAAAACAATTACAATATCTGTATATCAAAATGATACACTTAATATTATTAAACAAAAAATATGTAATGAATTATTAAAATTAATTGAATATGAAAATGATTCTAAAAATACTGATATAAAAAAAAAAACATGTATTTATTGTTTTAATAACAAAAATAATAAAATTATATCTTCAAATGATTCAAGTAATTTAGATATTGAAAGTGATGATGATTTATTTGAAGACGAAGATGAATATTATAATATGAGTAATGAATCTTTTGTAATTCAATGTAATACTTGTAAAAAACAATATAAATATCGTTCGGGATTAAATTTATCAAAAATAAAAGATAATAAATTATTCTTATCCCAACCTTTACCTGTTCCAGAATTTTTATATTTATGGAAAGATGACATTATATGTGGCCATTCAATATGTGATAGTAATAAATCTAATATTAAAGAATCTTATAATTGTAAAAATTTATCACAAAATTTAGAAAACGAAAAAGAAGCATACAATTATATTAATATATACAATTTTCTAAATGAAAAAAAAATTTTAAAAGACATATCAGAAAAAAAACATATGGATTATTCAATTTTTACAAATTATTGGGCAAAATTATCATCTTATCGTAATAATAATGTTGGAAAATATATACAAAATGTATTAAATATTGAAACAATAAATGAAAAAAAAAATATTGGAAATCTTTTAAAAATAGAAGATAAAATTAAAAATATCGAAGATATGAAAAATCCAGAAAAAAAATTAATCGATTTTAGAAGTACACGTTATAAATTATTGGATAATATTTATAAAAATACTATGATTATTGATAAAAATCGATTAGATTTTGAAAAAACATTAAGTAATTTTATTGATAGTAATACAACTGAAATAGAAATAAATATGGCGTATTTTCCAGATTTTTATATGTATTACAATTACTTAACTTCAAATGATAATATAAAAAAAATGGAAGAAGTTATTGGAAAAAAGGCAATTACAAAACATTTATCTAATTTTAGCAAACTTTATTGGCCATTTCTTAATTTTGCAAAATTTGATAATTTTTTTCAAAAAGATGATATGTCTTATTTATATACTCAAATAAATAATTGGAGATTTAATATTAAAAATTATGATAGTATTATTGAACAATTTAAACATATTGTTCTCCCCAAGAGTTTTAATGAAAAATTAGATTTTGAACAATATACTCATAAAATTTATGTAGAATTAAATGGTAATTCAAAAGATATTATAAAACCATCATACATAAATTTACAGAAAGTTATTCATTTGTATCCTATTACTGAAAATGTTCCATATATGACAATGTATCTCCCAAAAGAATCTAAATTAATACAAAAAATGACAAAATTGGTAAAAAAAAAAGGAATTCATCGTCAATTAAAATGGAATTTAGAAGAACCAAATGTTATTCAATTTAGAATGTTAATTCCACATAAATTAACTCGAAATCAAGATTTATATATTCAAATTCAGTTATATGATACCAAAATTATACGATTTACTATTAATTTATCATCAAAATCAAAAATATATATTGATCAAATGGGAATGAAATTGATTATAACAAATATTAATAAATTTATAAAAAAATTAAATAAATATAATATTGGTAATTTGGGTATTATACTAGATGATACAAAGATTAAACTAGCCAATAGTGATGTGTTAAATTGGAATTCTTTAAATTCTAATGTTTCTATTCAATCAATTAATGGTTCTGTATTAACAAATAAATTAATTGATGAGGATGATATTAGAGATAAAAATATTATTAATATGTTATACCCATATATAAAATTAGATAATACTGGAAAAGGATCTATTTTAGATTTTCGTTTTTTGAGATTAGAACATTTTCGTGGAAATGAGATAAAAAAGAAAAAAGATGTAATGATTCATCAAATTTTAGACAAATATTATAGAAAATTTATTGATAATGATGATGATAATAAAGATATTCGAACAGAATTGACATCAGATGAAAAAGATGAGATAATTGAAATTATGCAAATAGAATTTACTATGACACCTTCACAAGCAATCTATGCATATAATCATTGGAATCAATATAAAGATTTATTATATGGAAAAGCAAAAGGTTATGGTATTTTATATCAATTAAGTAAAACATCTCGAATAAAAAGATGTGATTTGGATAAATGTTCGTCATCAGATTTATTAGAGGAAAAATATCAATGGTGTATAATGGGATTTAAAAGTTTTAGACAATGGGAATATTTAGTTAATTTTGTTAAAAAAATGATATATTTAATACATAATATAAAAAATTTTAAAGATATAGATAAGAAAGATAAAAATTATAATATAATTAAATATTTTAACCATATTTATAATCAATTTGATAATAAATTTATAAATAATAATGATGATGATAAAGAATTTATTAAAAATAAAATAGTAGGATTTTCTTTACTTAAAAGACTAAAACAGGCATATGATATTTCTCTAAAATGTCCAAATTGTGGTATGAAAATAAAACATACTGCGGATAAATGTCAATTTTGTAAAATCAAATTAGACCAAAGTCAGAATAATTTATATGCAAAAAGATGTAGTGTTAACAGACAACCAATTGGAACTGGAAATATAATAAAGAAAAATGCTCCAAAAATTTTGACTATAAAAGAACATGATATTAAATATATTAATAAAAATGTTAATAACCAAATAGGTGGTGCTACGACTGATATAAAATGGTTAATTTATAAAAGAGACCGAAAATTACAAAAATTAAAAAAATATAAAGAAAGAAGCAAAGAAAGAAAGGATAAAGAAAAATATCAATTAAAAATTGATGAAATTGATGAAAATATTAAGCAATTGAATCATTATATTTCTATAAATACAAGAAAGCAAGATCCTAGTAGATGGTTAGATGATTATGATCAAAATGAATGGGAGGACAAACAAATTACACGTATACTAATTGAATTGAAAATACCAATTAATTATATTTTAACAAAAATACCATCAACACGAAATAAAAATAATAAATTTAAGGAAATTTTATTAAAAATATTTATACCAAATAAATATAATTCTACATATCGGCAAAGATTTATTGAATTTTATGGTATCGAAGATGCTGTATCATCAATTAAAAAAAGATATACTCCTAAAAATGCTAAAATTAATATTGATAAATTATTACAATATCATATTTGGAAATCAAATAAGTTTATAAAAGATAGTAAAGGTAGAAATCCACCAGGATGGCAAAAAAAGGAATGTCTTTTAATTTGGAATTTTTTAAATAAAAACACAAAACATAAGGCATTAGATAAAATCACATTATATTCAAAAATTGTTAAATATTTTGAAAACTATAAAAACTCTATATTAAAATTTTTTACTAAAAAAGAAAAAGAAGAACAAGTGGAAATAAAAAATCCTTTAGACATAGAATCATATAATACTAAAATTGGGAAAATTTTAAAACCTTTTGAAAATGGAAATATATTAGAGTGGGAAGGAAAAGTGATAAAATGTCCAAATAAAAAAAAATCAAAACATATATATCCTAGTTTTTTAGATATTCCTGTAAGTAAATCAAAAAATATTCCAAATGATGTAGAAATTAGTGAATCTGATACTAAAAAAAATGTTTGTCATCCATGTTGTTTTATTAATATGAATAAAAAAACAAAACGAAATTTATTATATTGTACTGGCATAATTGATAAAAAAACTCATACTGATATGATTAAAAATGAAATAAAAATCGATGATTATATATCTAGTAATACTAGTAATAATTTGGTACATACATTTGGATTACTACCAAAAATTTTACATAAAGTATTTAATCATTATACAAAATTTGATAATAATTTTACTGCAAATATAATGAAATCTGAAGGATTTGTTTTAATGGGTGTTGATAAATGTATCAAAGACTCAAAAAATAAGAAATGTTCTGAAATTAGTTTAACTAATGATAAATATTTTTGGCCAGCAATTTTAAATTATACAAAATCGGATTTTTTTGAACTTTTTAAAAATATTACAAAGTATTTACAAGAAAATAAAGAAGAATTTATATCACTTAATCAAGGTAAAATATATTCAAAATTCAAAACTAGAGTTCAAAGAAAAAAAAAACAAGATATTAGAAATATTAATATAGAAGAAGTAATACAAGAATTTTTATCATTTATTGATATAACAAATCCTTCAACACTAGATTTACCATTTGATCGTAAATATTTAATAGATTTATTATCTAAACCAGGTATTATTCACAGGGATGGATTAAATATAGTTATCTTAAGACAAGACCCACATAAATTACCAAATGATAATTACAATCTGGGTAATGTATATACTTCTTGTTTATCCGATATTTTTATAGAAGATTATTATAACATTAACAAAAAATTTATATTTTTATATCAATATGAAAATAATACTTATGAACCAATCGTTCTTAAAAAACCAAAAAAAAAGATGGAACCATTACAAATATTCTTTGATTATAATGATCCGAAATATTCAGAATTAATGAATTTGATTGGTATATGGTATCAAAAAGGATGTAGCAAACAATATATTTCTAGAAAGATTAAACGAGTTTTTTATACAATGTTTACATGCCAACAAACTCTTAAATTATTTGAAAACTTAGGCGAATATGATAAAAACTTAAAACCAATTGGTGTTTTTAAAGATTATTTTTCAAGATGTTTATATATTTTAACTACAGGAAAATACATAATACCTGTTAAACCGTCAATATATAATCTTGGTAAATATCCAATATTAGATTTATCAGATAATTTAAAAAAATATACAAAAAATATTTATCAAACAATATCTTATATTGAACATATTAATGATATAATTGACAAATTAAAAAAAAAGACAGATAAAACATCTTTAATATATGGTTCTGGATATGAAATTAATGGAGTTTCTATTACAAATTCAGAAATAAATTATTTAGTATTTGAATCCCAACTTAATATACCAGTTAAAACATTACCATACAAGTTGACTAAAAATAATAAAATTAAACTAACTAATCATAATAGTGAAATTAATATAACTGATATTAAAGTATATGATAATGAAACGAATAAATTAATTACTGATGGGATTGAATGGAATGATTTTGATGATATTGAAGAAAATATCATCTCTCATGAACGATATGAAAGACTAGTTTTAGAATTTTCACAATATTTAAATAAAGATCCGCAACAAAAAATGAAAGAAAAAATTATTTCATTAATTAAGGAAACACTTGACAAACAAGATAAATATAATATTTATAAACATAATAATATTTTAAAAAAAAAAAAAAAATTATATGAACTCATTTATCATATGTGTTTCAATATTACTACAAAAAACAAATATAATATTACAAAATTAAAGGATTATAATGAATCTCAAATTCGAATACCTTGCGCAGATATTAAAGAAGAATGTCATTCAACGGAATATTGTGAAATATCTAATGGATGTAAATTATATATACCTATGTCAAAATATAAATTATTTATTGGTATGATGGTAAGTGAAATGCTTAAATATGGTAAAAGAGAGTATTTATCATCTGGAAAATTATCAGTAAATGTATCTGGGCGTATATTAGATAATAATGTCAATTATATTGTAGATATAGATAATTTTATTGATAGTGTAGATGGCGTTTTTGAAAGAAAAATTCCGCATGAAAACTTATTATCAAAAATCAGATTAAATAAAGATTTGTAAATATTTCTTTTATTTAAAAAATATAAGAACAAGGTTCTGCAAATTTTGGTAATTCTTGAATATAATTTTGCTTTAGAATGTTGTCTATTTTATTTACACGATTATTTAGATTATCTATTTTTCTATCAATATTATTAATTTTATTAGATAAATTAAGATATTGTTCATTTAAATTTTTAAATTGTGTTGTAAATGATTTAATAAGATTTTCAATACTTAAATTACTTTTAAATTGATTATTGAAAATTCTTCTACGTTTAAAATTAGGTTCAAAAAGATTTCTATTACTATCATCTACACAGTGAAATTGACGTTTTCTATTAACTTGCTGACTCATTAAAAGATATATAAAAATTGAAAGATTATTTATAATTATATAAAAGAATTCAATTTTTAATAATGAAAAAACCTAATTTTGTTAAAACATTACAGGATAATTCTATAGAACAAAGAACTGAAGAATGGTATAAAAAACGAACTACGATGATTACCGCAAGTGATTGTGGTACCATATTAGGATATAATAGTAAATTTACAACCTCAGATGATCTTTTGACTAATAAATTAAATAATATTAGATTGGATAACGTTCATTTACGACATGGAAATCATTATGAACCAATTGCGATTGATATTTTTGAACAAAAATATAAAGAAAAAGTTTGGTCGGTAGGATTACTTACTCATAAAAATAAAAAATTTAAATTTTTAGGTGCTAGTCCAGATGGAGTCACTTCTAATCATTGTCTAGTTGAAATTAAATGTCCAAGTAGTAGAATGATTGATGGTTCAATTTCTTTACATTATTATGCTCAAGTACAATTACAATTAGAAGTATCTGACTTTGAATTATGTTATTTTTATGAATGTTCTTTTAAAGAAGTTCGAACAAAAGGGGAATGTAAAAATAAAGAATATTGTGGTTATAATGAAAAAAAGGAAAATTGGTGGTATTTAGCTTATGATTATTTAAGACCAATCAAAAGAGATAGAAAATGGTTTGAAGATAATAAAGAAAAATTTAAACAATTTTATGATGAAATGATATATCAACAAAAACAACAAAAACAAATTAACAAAAACTCTCGTAAAAGAAAACTACCACCAAGTTTATTGAATGGGAGACAAACAAAAAAACGAAAAAAAATTAAAAATATTCCTTGGATTAATGAAGGGAAAATTAGAAATTATTGTATTGGTGATACTCTGTGTGATTGGTTAGATATGTATGGTGCTAAAAATAACTATCAAAAAGAACCAAATAATCCATTCACTTTATTAAAGTTTAAAAAAACAAATCAATTTAAATCTATCGTTATGAATACAATTGAGAAAAAATTTAAAAATGATTGTCAAAGATTACCACAAAATTATGGAAATTATACATATGATCTTATACGCCTAACAAATGATTATATGAATAAAGGAACCAAGATTATTATTAATGGAATGTTACAAGATGAAGATGATAAAATTTATACAGTATTTGATTTATTAGTTAGAAGTGATTTCATAGAAAAAGTTTTTGATAAAAGAAAATTTAAAGCGTCTGTAAAAAAACAATTTAAAGCAGATTCAACATATAGTCAAAAACACGATGAAGAATGGTTCTATATATCAGTTTCTATAAAATACAAAATTTTACCATTTTCTAGTAATGGTATGACATTAACAAATGAATCTGTAATGAAATTATATAAAGCACAATGTGCTTTTAAAAATAAAATTTTAACAAAAAATCAAGTTCATCAATCTGATATTACATTTATAATTGGAAGTGGATGGAAAATGACTAAAAATGGACAAAAATTTAAAAATCATAAAAAAAGAGATTGGGAACGACCTGGTTATATCAATTTAACAAATCAAGATATAAAATATGTTCAGATGATTGACGATGCTTTGATATGGTATAGAGATGTTGAAAAAAATGGAAAAAAATGGAAAGTAGAACCAAAACCTACCAGAAAGGAATTATATCCTTTGATTTTAAGTAATAGTCCAGGATATTGGGGAGCCACTAAAAAAAAAATTGCAACAAATTTAAAAGAAATTTCATTATTATGGCAAGTTGGACCAAGTAATCGTATTAAAGCACATGAAAAAAATATTTATACCTGGGATAATCCTAAATTAAATCCACAAATATTAGGTTTCAAAAAAGAAACAAAAAGAGCAAAAATTTTACAAAAAATTATTGATGTTAATAAAATGAAAAAAACTAAAATATTACCAAAGAAGATTGAAAATAATTTAGATAATTGGAAAAACCCTAATAGAGTAGAATTTTATGTAGATTTTGAAACTTTAAATTCACTTTATGGAGGGAAATCTATAATTTATTTGATTGGTTTAACTGTTGTTATTCCTGATAAAATAAAGAAAAAATTTAATACTAATAATAAAAAAAGATATTATGACTTTAAAGCAGAATCTTTAACCAAATCTGAAGAATATAGAATAATCGAAGAATGGTTAAACCAAATGAAATCAGTTCTTAAAAAATATAATTTAAAAAGAAAAGATGTTAATTGTTATTGTTGGTCTAATGCTGAAAATAGTTTCCTTAATGCTGCTAGAAAAAGACATGGAAAAGAAAATTCATCTAAATGGAAAGTAGATTTTACTGATGTAATGGAACTAATTAAATCGGAACCAGTTGTTATTAAAGATTGTTTATCTGGATTTGGATTAAAATCTGTATCTGGTGCCATGAATAAACATGGAATGATTAACAAGAAATATGATACAAAATGTAGTTCTGGTGAAGTTTCCATGGCTTTTGCTATTAATTATTATGAACATAAGTCTCAAGAAGTAATGGATGATATAGTTGGATATAATGAATTAGATTGTGATGTTATTTATGAAATATTGACATACTTAAGAAAACATCATACATAAAATATATTTTTCTCACTTATCATTATATATATAATGTCTTTTCAAGTTATACCAATTATTTTAATTCCTGTTCTTATTACTACATTTTTTCTTAAAATGCCTAAAAATATATCTCAACAGAAAGTTTTCACAAATGTTACTAAAACTCCTAAATCGATTATGGATTTTAAATTAAAAGACAAACTTGATGATTTTGTAGAAAACCATTTTGGAAAAAAATATATTGTTGATACTTACACTATTGTTAATTCAAATACAAATGTATTAACAAAAATAACTGATATCAAAATAAAAGTATTTATAGTGAAAAAAAATTCAAAGGCATGGAATAATTCTAATAAAATTATTCTTATGTCTATTAAAATTACCCCAACTGATATTAAAATTTCACATATTTTGCAAAATTCACATCAACTTGGAGAAAAAATTATACCTCAAAATTCGAATTGTTAAAAATAAATTACACTTTTTATATTTTATATATCTAAATTCCTATTGTTTATTTCTTTGCTTTTATTATATATTATAATGTCTAATAAAAACATAGATCCTTTTTGGTTTAGTGACTATTCTATTATATTTGATAAAAATAGATTGACTGAATTTTTTCCAGCAAGTGACATGGAATATACTGAAAAATTAAATGCTATTTTAAGATTCTCGATATATATAGCAATTATTTTATTTGTATATAACAGAAACATTAATGTTATATTTATCCCCATTGTTTCTGCTTTAATAACTTTGTATTTATATAGATACTTTAGAGATGAAAATACTGGAAAATCATTGGAAGAATTAGGAAATATAGAAGATGTATGTATAGCCCCTACAAAAAATAATCCATTTATGAATGTATTAATGTCTGATTATACTGAACAACCTGAAAGACCAGAAGCATGTAATATTAAAAAAGAAGAAATTCAAGAATCAACTGAAGATCATTTTAATCATAATCTATATAGAGATGTTAGTGATGTATGGAATAAAACTCATTCACAACGACAATTCTATACTATGCCTAATACACAAATACCAAATAAACAAAAAGAATTTGCTGAATGGTTATATAAAACAGATAAAACTTGTAAAGAAGATCCTAAACAATGTATTCGTTTTGAAGATATACGAACTAATCGTCCTATATCTATAGAAGATGCTAAAAAACAATCTTAATTTTTTATAATATCTTTTAAAAAAACATCTTTTCTTACCCCTTCACTTTTTCTTATATCATCTATAATATTTGGAATCTCTTTATTTGCTGAAGAATACTTCTTTAATAAATCTCTTATATTATTAAAATTATTATCTATTCTTTCAAGTCTTTTGCTTTTTGTATATAAAGTTTTTTTAATATATTGAATATTTTCTACCATGTATTCTAATTTTGATATTATCTCTGTTTTTAAATATTCATAATCTTCTGGAATTAATTTATTTACTTGTTTATCATATGATCGCAATAATTTTATTATCTGTTTGTAATAATTATTACGATTATTAATTTTATTAAATTGTAGTTTAATATGTCCATCTCTCTCAATAATCTTTGTTGTAAGAGATTTTAATTCCTTTCGAATTTCCTTTGCTTTTTTATTTATATTAGATTTCTTTGATTCTAAATCTTTTATTTGTTTCTTTAATATTCTAGAATTTTCTTTTAATTGTGTATAAAGTGTAATTAATTCTAAAATAGTTTTCTGAATATTTATAGTAATTTCTGGTAATGTTTTTAAAGAATCGTAATTTTCTTTAATATTACTTTTAAGATTATCTAATGAACTATCTAATGTTTCTATCTTTTTACCCAAATCATTTATAAAAGAAAACTGATTTTTATATTGTTCTTGAAGATTATTTATCCTTTTATCTATATTTCTTATATTTCTATATTTTCGATTATCAGTCATCACTTATTATTATATATAATATATTATTATTTTAAATTTCAATTATTTCTTGAACATCCAATTTCTGTTTTTCTAAAATTATTTTCCATTCTGTTTGTAAATCGTTATTCATCTTTACAATACGTTTAAATGAATCAGCTAATACTTTTGCATATTTTGTTTCATCACTCTTTTCATCATTCAAAATTAAATATAACATAATCTTTCTATCAAAAGGATGTTTCATTTTATAATAACTATATTTAACTCTATCATCTTTTTGTAATTCTTTAGATAAAATATTACCAATTGTATGACCTTCACCCTGAATTATAAAACAAACACCAGCAAGACAATTCGTATTATCAATTTCTATATCTTTATTTTGTAACTCTATGATTTTTTTATCAAATCGATATAAAATTTTTGAAAAAACAACATATGGATCTACCAAATGTGATTCTAACTTGAACGAATATACGTACTTCTTATTATAATACTGATCACTAAAAATAACTACATCTTTATTCATATCTTTACTCTCATCTTCATCCATAATACCATTATCAGATAAATAACCTTTTATACCATTTATTATCTTATTTTTAGTATTTTCATTAAAATTCTTGAAACCATAAGCACCTATACTATTATCATACAAATAATGATCACCATCTAATGATAAAGTCTCTTTACAATATTTACGAAAGGTTTTTTTACTTTTTACACTTAATTTATCCCATATATCCTGTTTAATACGAACATCTTCATTTATTTTAAAACAACAAACTGAAACTGGTTGAAATTTAGCATGTTTCTTACCATTACCTTTAATTGGATACATTTTTAAACTAATTTTTTCTCCATGTCGTAATTCTACCAGTAAAATATTAGGTATAATATTTATTTTACCAGATATTACCTTTAAATCTGAACTAGTTACAAACTTTTTATCATAATCTGAATTACTTACTTCCAATTCTACACAAATATTATCAATATCATCAATATCAATTTCTAATGGTATTAATGACAATCTATGAGATAAAATCTCATTATTAATAATTGATGTATTTGTTTTTATAATTATCTTGTCAAAAGCATTACTAATAACATCTGATAAAACTATTCTACGAAATGAATTCACTATACACGTATCCAAATTGTAAATATTCATTTTAAGTTCAATGTCATCATTAATTTCTATATTTTTAAAATGATTATTCATTATATTAAATATATAATTTGTAATTTGTAATTTGTTATTTAAATATTAAATCAATTTTTATTTAATATTTATATTTCGTTTACATTCTTATTATTTAAGTATCAGAAACATATATAGAATGTATCGTCAAAAAAATAAGAAACATTTAAGAAGAAGAAAAAAAAAACAACAAAATGCTAAAGATTTTGATTTACCTCCCCCAAATAGAAATCCAAATTTAAATACAGGAGGAGAAAATAAAAAATCCTTTCCAGTTACTACTCAAACTCAAAATATTAGAACACAACAAGCTCAATGTTACTATAGCAATCAATGTAAATATTGTAAAGAATTACTTGAAGAAATTAATCGTTTTAATATCAAAAGTGATAAAATTATATTAATTAATATAGATGAAAATAGAAAAAATTTACCACCACAAGTTCAACGTGTTCCAACAATACTTGATAGAAATGATTCTAAAATATACGTTGGAGAAGAAGCTTTTACTTTTATTACTGATATTGTTAAGGAAAGTACAGTTAATGTAATGGCTGTAAATACTGGAGTAGCAGCTAGTTTTTCAGAAACATTTGTTTCATTAGACGGAGATGGATTTAGTAATGACGCTTGCCTAGATTCAGCAAACTTTAGTAGTATTAATGATATGTCTCATATTAATATAATTAATGAAAAAAAAGAAAATAATCAATTTAATGGAAATGATTTTGCTCAAAAATTAGAAGAATTACAACAAAGCAGACAAAATGAAATTAAGCAATTTAAACATTAATTAGTTTTAATTTAAAGATTATTTAATTTATATTAGTATACGATGAGTTACGTTAAGGCATTTAATAAACAATGTTTAAATTTTTTGGGAGAAATGGCAAAAACATATCCAGAAAATAAGGAAATTTTGCCTATAAAAAACCAATATCTATTAATAACAAAAACCAATGAAAAATGGGGAATACAAAATTTTATTGAAACATGTTGGAAATTCTATCCAAATATCAAGGAAGATGATGAAAATTTTTTTATAGAATATGATTTATCTGGAACTATTTTAGATGATTTAAATTTAAAAAAAATTTGGAAATATGCTACCGATAATACAAAAAAACAGATTTGGTTATATATTAAAGTAATTTTCAAAATTGTGGAAAAATATATAGATTCCCAAAAAAAGAAAAATTCTGCGTAAGGCTTGTTCTTTTTATTTGTATAGTAAAATATATATTTTATAATGGAAGAAGGATTAAATACATTTAAGACTTGTTATTGTGATTTTATTAATCAATTAGTATTATATGATGATCAAAACAACACTATAAAAACTTATATTGATAAAATTAATTCATCTGATAATTTAATTTCTGATATACTAAATGATATGATAGACGAATTACCAACATATATTGATAGAATTAAAGAAAATGATTTGACAGTATTTAACAAAGATTCTGAAATTAAATTTTTAAATGATATAAATATAAAAACTTTTTGGGAAAATATTGAAAAGAAAGACAAAAAACAAGTTTTCTCTCATATTGATTATTGTTTTACAATTGGTAAATTTGTAATGGGAAAAGCAACACTTAATGATATAAGAGGATTATATAGCATAAAGGAAAATTCTAAAGTAGAAGAAGTAATAGAAGTAGAAGTAGAAGAGGAAGATAATGAAAATATAGAAATTGAAGAAGCAACTATTGTTGATGAAAATGGTAATGTTATGGAAGAAGCAGAAGAAACAGAAGAAACACATGTAATTACAGAAGAGGAGCAAGAAAAAATTATGCAAGATTTAAATGGTATTACAAATGATTTAGAAGAAATTGAAAAAATGTGTAGAAATACGTTAGGTGATGAAAATTTAAATAAAATGCAACAACAAATTCAAAATATGATTGGAAATATATTTACAAATAATACTGAAAATACTGAAAATACTGAAAACACTGAAAATACTGAAAATACTGAAAATACTGAAAACACTGAAAACACTGAAAACACTGAAAATACTGAAAATACTAATCCATTAGCGGGATTATTTGGAGGTAATGGAAATGAAGAAAATCCATTAGCAGGATTATTTGGGGGTAATGGAAATGGAGAAAATCCATTAGCAGGATTATTTGGAGGTAATGGAAATGGAGAAAATCCATTAGCAGGATTATTTGGAGGTAATGGAAATAGTCCATTTGAAACTATGGCAAATGATATTAAATCTAAAATAGATAGTGGTGAAATTGATGAAAATGCTCTTGAAAAATCTGGAGAACAGATGATGCAAATGATTGGAAACTTATCTGAATCATTAGGACCTATGTTAAGTAATATTATGGGAGGGGCAATGGGAGGATCTACTGAAAATAATCAAAAACAAGACCCATTAGGAAGAGCAATGGGAGGAATAATGAATGCGATGAGTCAAAAGGAAGATGGGGAAAATCCATTTGCTAATATTTTAAGTTCTTTAGGGGGAACAAAATTATCTAATGATGAAAAAAGTAATTTAAGAAGAGAAGAAAGATTAGATAGAAATCGAAAAGAAGCTGAAAAAAAATATAAGAAAAAATTAAGAAAAAAATTAAGAGATAGAAGAAGGAAAAAAAAACAACGAGGAAAAAAATAAAAACATATCATAAAAAATAAAATATATAATTATTAATATATAAGATGTCTAAAGAATCTATTGATACATGTACATTACCAGCTAAATATTTTGGTTCTACAAATGAAAATAACATTAATTGTAAAATAACATTACAGGATCAAATTCAAAATGATAGTGATGTTAGTCGTATTTTAATTATAGTTTTAACTTGTGTTTTACCAATTATATTTTTATTATATGGCATTCGTAATATTTCATCTTTACAATTAGTTCATTATATATTATTTTTTGCAATAGTAGCATTATCTATTATAACTTTATGTTCAGTTGAAGGAATTACTATAGATAAATCCTTCATTATCTACCCAAAAGAAAAAGACTGTAATACCTGTAAATTTAATTCAAAATTATCTTTAATTGGTGTTGGAATTGGTATAGCATCTGCTATTATTATTTATTTAATTGATTATATTATTTCCAATTTTTTGTAAATTACTTAACTTATTTAATTCTAATTATGATTAAATTATATTAAAATTAGAATTATTCTACTGATTTTGGTACTATGTAAAATTTTTTTCATGAATCCATATTTTCAGTTCTATCTCTTGTGATACAAAATATATTATTTATTTTGAAACTTTGACTATTATAGATAATCCAGTTTTTGTTTTTTTACCAGAATATCTATATCCTTTTTTTAATTTTCCTTTATTTCCTCCAGTTTGAATAATACCTTTATGTTTACGTGTTTTTTTTCCATATTTCAAAGCGATTCGACGGGGACGAAATCCTGTGCTTCGTGAACTCAAAGATGACCTTGGGTGTTTCATAGGATATGGTGCCGCATTAACTGCTTCAAATATTGGTACCATTTCGTTTTTTTCATTCAGCTTCTTACCAGTCTTCCTACCAGTCACGAACGCGTCGTCTTGGATGCTTTTATCTTTATCAAAAAATTTAATATCAGGTTCATTATCAAAATTAACTCTTGCCATTATAGTTTGTTATATAATAAAATATAATATAATATAATAAAATATTATGACAAAAATTAGAATTATTCTATTGATTTTGGTGCTATGTAAAATTTTATAACTCCAGACAAATTATCAATCTTATATTCTAATAAAATTGGCGAACCTTCTTTTAAAAATATAGAAACTTTAGAACTAAATGTACTTGACTTAGCATATTTGGTCAAGTAATCAATTGAAAACGATAATGTAAAATCTTTTGCGAATTTTAATTTTGTATAATCATTTTTTATCATTCTTATACAAGCGTCACTATCAATACCTGTTGACTTAAAGTCAATTTTATTTTTACTCTTACTTACATCAATTTTTACATAATCTCCTATATATGCTAAATTTTTTAAGAGATTTTGAAATTCTGATGATAATGTTTTTATACGACATTGATAATTTTCTTTCGGAATATTAATATCATGAGAATCTTGATCTATCAAACTCAAATTAAACTCCTTATGTGCATCTGTATCTAAATTGTCAAATTCCCATAATATTTTATTATCGTTTTCTTTATATGATATAGTAATTTGTTCTCCATTATTTAAACATTTCAAAATATTACTTAAACTTTTCATACTAACTGACAAATATAAATCATCTTCTCTTTTTTTATCAAAAATAAATTTATCAAAATCTTCTCTATTTAATAACATTTGAATAAAACTAACATGACTTGAATCTAATGATTCTAATGAAATGCCATCTTCATTTATTATTAAAATTCCTACATCTAAAACTTCTTTTAATAAATCCATTATTTTTTTAAAAATATTACCATCTTTAAGACAAATTATTGTAGTACCATTATATTTATTCCCTACTTCTTCTTCTGATTCTTCTTCAGATATTTCAGAAGTAGATTCTAATTCTGATTCTGATTCTTCTTCTGATTCTTCAATCTTATCTTTTTCATCTATCTTGACTTCTTCTTCTAATATTAATTCGATTAATTTCTTCTTCTTTTCTCCATTATATCCATCAATTTTTTTACTTTTACATATTTGCTTTAGTTCCGGACATTTCTTTTTATTCAATAATTCTTTAGTATATTTTTTTACAATCACTTTTTCCGATTTAGGCATATTAAATTATATTAATTATAATTTAAATAAATTCAATTTTTTTAACTATAAGTTATTTATACTTAAAATATATTGTATAAATTATATAAAATGGGTTGTTTTCCTTGCTCTACTATAATACCAATTTTTGCTATTGTAATTATAATTATTTTGTTTTTTTTTCAAAAAAAACACGAAAATTTTGACAGCGAACCTTTCCCAGCAGACAATTGTAAAAGTTTAAAAAAAAAAAATAATATAGATTGTGAATGCGTTAGAAAATCTGATAGTCATAATCAATGTACTACGAAAGTTAATTGTGTAGAATCTACTTCTGAAATATCTGGTTATGAAGAAAATTATACTCCTTTTAATCCACCTGTTCAATTTACTAACTGGATTAAAGAAAAAACAACTGACAGATATTTAGATACTAAAACAATACATACTTATATCCCAAAAGAATGTTTATATAAAAATGGGATATTTAATCATGGAATTATTGGTGAAACTGATATTGATGAAATTAAACAAAAAAATATTAGTTATCCACCGGATGTACCAAAGGAAAATGTAGTTCAATCTAATTATTATTCTTGTAGAATGAATTAAAATAATTTATAAATACGACTAGATATAAATAATAAAAATGGAACTAATATACCTGCTAGAATTGATATTAAAAATAAATCCTTTTTAAAAGTACATTGTGTTTGATTTTTTGCATATTTAACAAGTTCTACATCATTTGGACAAAATCCTAAAATACTACATATATTTAATGAAAATAATGTTATAGAAAGTCCAATAAGTCCAAGTGTAAATAATGATATATTTTTTAATAAAACTGTTAAAATACAAGCAATTATTAATATAAATGTAAAAAAAATCAGAAAATATTGCGATACTTTTATTGCCATTATGTTATATAATATTATATACATAATAGTAATATTTAAAACTAAATTTTTTAAAATAATTTTTTTATATTTTTTATGAATGAAATTACTATATCATATGAAAAAATAATATAACTTACAAAAAATCCACATAATAAAGCAGTAAAATACATATTTTTTGTATAATTACATCTTTGTCCTAATTTTGTTCGCGACCACATAGTCTTTTCTGTATTTAAAATACAAAAATTTCCTATAGCACAATGGCATATTATCGTAAGAGATATAACTAATGATAATAATAATAATGTATATATATTTACTTGTTTTGTATAAATAAGTAAACCCGAACATACTATTGCAATTATAGTAAAAACAATTGAAATAATTTTACCAAATTCATTTGGTTCAGTTTTTACTATATTTTGATTTTTAATTAAAATAGATTTATCTTTTACTTGATTTGCTTTCTTTTTAGATAAAACAATTTCTTTCTGAGAAGAAACTATATTAACTTGTTTTTTTTCAGGTATTTGTTTTTTTTCAGGTATTTGTTTTTTTTCAGGTATTTGTTTTTTTTTTGGTATTTGTTTTTTTAACAATAATTTATTTGTTTGATTTATTAATTTATTAACTTTAGAATTTAATTTACTATTGGATTTAACATTTTCTACTTTATTTTTTTTTAAGTTTTGTGTATGTTCTTTCTTACTTGATTTTAATTCACTGATAGAACTATTTAACAAATCTTTATTTAAATTATGTTTTTTTTGTAATTCTTTTAAAGATATATTTTGAAAAGTTTCAAATTGTTTATATTCCATATTATCTATTCTTATACATAATAGATATATTTTATATTAGTTTCATTTTTTTGGTATTTGTTTTTTTTTTCGTAATGGCATTGGAGTTCCAAACAAAACATTTTTAATAAAAACACCAAAAGTTGGATCTTTATATGGATCTTTGCCATGAGTATATGTTCTCCATAAAGCATTATCCAATCTAATATTAGTTTTATCATTATTAAGAGCATTTAATGCTTCTTCTCTGTCATTTTTGATTTCAATTGCTTCTTGCATCATTCCTGTATATACTCCTCTATTATCATTTAATATTTCAATTGCTTTTTGTTCTTTATTTAATGTTTGTTGCATCATATTAGTATAAATATTTCTATTTTCCTCCAACATTGATAATATTTTTTTATTAATATTTAGTGATTCCTCAGTTAGTTCTTCTAATTTAGAAACACGCTTATTCAATTTGCTTTGATCTTCAATTATTTTATCAACTTTATTAGATAAAATTTGATCCATTAATTCCCAGTCCTGAAAATTTTTATTCATTGTATTAATATTTATGTTATTCGACATATATTATAATAGTTTAGATATTTTATATCAAAAAATTATCTATTTACGAATTTTTTAATTTATTTACGCATTGTTTATTTTTTCTTTCTATGTACTTTATATCTTAAATTATTTAAATAATCTTCATCCAAATTTAATGAAATTGATTTTTCTAAAGACTTAGTTTTATTCCATATTTTTATGATAGCAACATTTGTACGTGGACTTAGAGATATTCCATTAATATCATTTCTATGTTTATTATCACTAGTAATTATTTCACCTATCATTTTAGCAGACATTTCAATCCAATGAGAATTAATATCATCTTTTTCAATAATATAGGACCAGGTTCCACCATTGCGATTTTTGGCATCTTCCCATAATGGGAATACACCCTCTCTCATAAGAAAGTACATATTTGTTGAATAATCGGGAATTGCTTTGTAAAATTTCCAAAATCCTTCAATTGTATTAAAAGAATAGATTTGTTTATAACTTTCCTTAAGCCAATTTTTATCATATACTTTGTGAATCCAAACAATCCAAGTATTATTCAAAGAATTTGTTTGTTTTACTATATCTTTCTTTTCCATTATTAGTTTATTTGATATTAAAATTATAATCTTATTAATTAATAATTATACAATATGCTTTCTTATACATCTAAAAAATCAATTTTAAGTTTTTTTACTTCATATATATATTCACCGAGTATGTCTATATATAATTATTTCACATCACTTTATAATTCTTATTATTCCGATGAAGAAATTAAAGTAGATATAGAATCAAAAACAATAGAAATAACTTTTTGTACTAATGATAAATTATATAAAATAAAGACAAACTTAGTTAATAATAATTTGAAAGAAATTTGTCAAAAGATTGAGATAGATATACAAAATGAACTTTACATATCTCAAAAAACATATTTATCAGCTATAATAAATGATGATTATGATATAACTGATATACTTACACAATATAGTGGACCATTTGGTGATTTTTATCAACGTTATGGTTTAGATATGAAAGTAGATTATATTATACCAACTAATTTAAAAGAAGATTTTCAATCATTAAAAATAATTGATGATGAAGTAGAGATATATGAATTTAATAATTTAAATGATATATTGAGAACCGGTTACAATATAAATTGGTTTAATAATTTAAGTAATTCTGAAAAAATAAAAACAATTAAAAAATGTCCTTATATCTAATAAGAACATTTAGATATTCAGTAGAAATGGAACCATAATGTAAATATTCTAATTTTTTTTCATATCTTAATTAATTTATTTATTTTCAATAATTACTTTTATTGGAGTACATACTCTTGCCATGATTTAATTTCTATATTATTTTTATTATTATTATTATTGAATAATGATGATATGAATAAAGTAGCATTCTTTATATTCGTAAAGAGTGGAATATTATTATCAATCGCACATCGTCGAATCATATATCCATTTGTTTGCGATATATATGACCTTTTTTTAGGTATATTTACTACTAAACCTATTTTTTTGGATTTTAAATAATTAATTACATTATCTTTGTCATTATCTTGAATTTTATCCAATAATATACTTTCGATATTTTCATCTTTTAAAAAGTCATGAGTTCCTTTTGTTGAATATAATGTATATCCAAGCAATACTAATTTTTTTACAGATTCCAAAAATTCAGCTTTAAATTGAATAGAACCAATTGATATTAAAGCACTTTTAATTTTTGAAATATTTATTCCAGAACTAACTACAGAATTTAAATATGTTTCATATTTATTATTCCCAAAACAAGCTACTTCTCCAGTTGATGACATTTCAACTTTTAATACTGGATCAACTCCATCTAATCTTGTAAAAGAAAACATTGGACATTTAATCGCAATATAATCTATGTCATAAATATCAATTGGAACTCTTTTAACATCATATCCCATCATTGCTTTAGTAGCCAACTCAATAAAATCTACATTTAATGTTTTAGATACAAATGGAAAAGAACGAGATGCTCTTAAATTACATTCGATTACTTTGATAGCATTATCTTTGGATAAAAATTGTATATTAAATGGTCCTGTAATATTTAAAAATTTACATATTTGTTTAGAAACTTTCCTAATTTTTTTGATTGTTTCTATATATAATTTTTGAGCAGGTAAAATTAATGTAGCATCTCCAGAATGAACACCTGCGTTTTCAACATGTTCAGATATAGCATAATTTATTACTTTTCCCGAACATCCAACAGCATCAAATTCAATTTCTTTAGCACCTTCAATAAATTTTGATACAACAATTGGATATTTTGAATTAATTTCTGATAAATTTTTCAAATAATTATTTAAATCCGTCATAGAATAAGCAACTATCATAGCAGAACCACTTAATACATATGATGGACGAATAATAACTGGAAATTCAATCTTATTAGCAAATACTTCAATATCCTTCATGTCAATTAATTCTTTCCATTTTGGTTGATCAATTTTTAATGTATCCAATGTTCTTGAAAATTTATATCTATCCTCAGCATTATCTATAGATTCTGGTTGTGTTCCTAAAATTTTTACACCATTTACTGATAATGGCATTACTAATTTATTTGGAATTTGACCCCCAACAGAAACAATAACTCCACTACTATTTTCAATTTCATATATATCTAATACTCTTTCTAATGATAATTCTTCAAAATATAATCTATCAGTTTCATCATAATCTGTTGAAACTGTTTCTGGATTATAATTAATCATAATTGATTTTTTATTAATTTTTTTTAAAGTTTTTAAACAAGATACAGCACACCAATCAAATTCACAAGAAGAACCTATACGATAAGAACCACAACCTAATACAATTACACCATTATCATTAAAATCTAAATCACTTTCTGTACCATTATATGTACAATACAAGTAATTAGTTTTAGCTGGAAATTCTGCAGCCAATGTGTCAATTTGCTTAACACATGGAATTATATTTTTTTGTTTTCTTATATTTCGTATCAAACTTTCATTAAAATTTAATAAACTTGATATTTGCTTATCCGAAAATCCACATTTTTTTACTTTTAATATTATATCACGATTAGTCAATACATCATTCTGCTTTTGTAACCATTTTTCTGTATTAACTAAAGATTTAAATTTATTTAAAAACCATTTGTTCATTAATGTATAATCACTAATATCATCAACATCCATATTACGACAAAATGCTTCAAATATAACAAATATTCTACTATCAGTTGGTTTTTTTAATTCTTCAATTAATTCTTCATTTGTCATACGTTTTAATCTTGGAGTAGAAGTTAATAATGATATAAAATCATCATTCATCATTCTCAAACCTTTCATAAAACATTCCTCAAATGTTCGTCCTATAGCCATAATTTCACCAATTGATTTCATACAAGAACCTATAATATTAGATGAATTTGTGAATTTTTTATTATCCCATCTAGGAAATTTTATTACACAATAATCCAAACTTGGTTCAAAACAAGCAATTGTCGATTTTGTAATCATATTTTTTAAATCTATTAAATCTTTTCCTAAAGAAATTTTAGTAGCAATATAAGCTAATGGATATCCAGTTACTTTTGATGCTAAAGCACTTGAACGAGATAAACGGGCATTAACTTCTATTACGTAATACTTGTCACTTTTTGTATCTATCGCAAATTGAACATTACATTCTCCTACAATATTTAAATGACGAGCAATTTTGATTGACGATTCTCTTAATTTAAAATATTCATGATTGTTTAATGTTAATGATGGTGCAATTACAATAGAATCACCTGTATGAACTCCAACAGGATCTATATTTTCCATATTACATACAACAATACAATTATCATTGTTATCTCGAACAACTTCATATTCTACTTCTTTCCATCCCTGTAAAGATTTACTTAAAGTTACTTCTGGAGATTTACTTGAAGATAATTTAAACATAGTTATTAATTCCTTATCATTTTTTACAAATCCACTTCCTAATCCACCTAAACTATAATTAGTACGAACTAATATAGGATAACCAATATTATTAGCCCAATTAATAGCAGAATCTTCATCATGAATAATTATTGTTGGAATTATTGACTCATTTATCTCCTCTAATGTCTCATTAAATAAAACCCTATCCTCTGTAGTCTCAATTGTTTTTATTGAAGTACCCAAAACACGAACATTATTCTTTTCTAAAATACCACTTTTATTTAATAAAATTCCACAATTTAAAGCGGTTTGTCCACCAAATTGTAATAAAATACCATCTGGTTTTTCTTTTTCAATTATTTTACTTACAGTATCTAATGTTACAGGCAAAAAATATGTTTTATCAGCCATATAATCAGATGTTTGAACTGTTGCTATATTTGGATTTATTAATACAATTTCTATATTTTCTTCTTTTAATGCTTTAATACATTGAGAACCAGAATAATCAAATTCACCTGCTTGACCTATAGAAATTCCTCCAGAACCTAAAACCAAAACTTTATAAATCGGTTCTTTTGTTCTAAAATTAATTGTATTTACTGGAAATTTTTTCGTATTAATTAATGAAGAAAACGTATCAAATAAAAAATTTGTGTCCTCTGGACCACCATTACCTTCCGGGTGAAATTGAACTGAAAAAAAAGGCTTAAATTTATGAATTATACCTTCATTACTATGATCATTACCATTTATAAATAAAGGTCTCCATTCATCATTTAATGATAATTCATCAACTGCGAATCCATGATTTTGTGATGTAATATAACATTTCATATTACGCAAATCAATTGCTGGTTGATTCATACTTCTATTTCCAAATTTCATTTTATAAGTAGAAGCACCCGTTGCTAATGCCAAAATTTGATGACCTAAACATATTCCAAAAATTGGAATATTTTTTTCCAACATTTTTTTCACATTATTTATTAAAATATCCAACATTAAAGGATTACCTGGACCATTTGATAATAAAATACCATCAATTTTTTCCTCAGTAAAATCATAATTCCATGGAACTATAATTAATTGGACATCATATTTTAATAAATTTGTTAAAATACTTTTTTTACAACCACAATCAACTACTAATATTTTCTTTGAACCATCTCCTATAATTTTTTTTTCTCTAATTGATACATTTTTAACAATATTTTCTTTATTTGGATTCCAATAATCAATGGATTGATTAGGAAATTCAATCTTACATAGCGGACTACCACTAATTCTTATTTTTTTTGTTAATTCTCTTGTATCTATATCATATAATCCTGGAATCTTCTCCTCTTTTAACCATTCAGATAAAGATTGTATAGCATTATAATGTTCATAATTATCTGAATAATCAGCAACAATTACCGCCTTGACATGTATTTTCTCTGATTCAAAATATTTTAAAAATCCAAAGTCGTCTTTATCTTTATTTGGTACTCCATATATTCCAATTATTGGAAATGTTATTACCAAAATTTGACCATGATAACTTGGATCAGTTAAAGATTCCGGATAACCAACCATACCTGTATTAAAAACTAATTCGCCAGATACAGATTTTTCATATCCAAAAGATTTACAAGAAAAACTTGAGCCATCTTTTAATTTTAGAGTAATAGTATTTTGATTCATTTAAAATATAATAAATTATGGATAGTAATACTTATATTATAAATTATTGTATCTTATTTAAATATATCAATTTTTTTTATATTTAAATTATTAATAATTAATTAAGGATTATAGAGATATTATAGTATATAATATGGAAACTGCTAAAATTAATACTGATAATGAATGGACAACGGTTATAGATAAAAAAAAAGTAAAAAAAGAAAAAAGAATGAAAAAAAAACATTTAAAAGAACAACAAAATAAAAAAAATAATTATCGTAATAAAAGTTATTATAATAATTCTAGAAAATTATATCAAAAAAAAACTGAAATAAAATCTGAAATAAAAACAATTCAAAACACTCCCGAAACTACAGATAAAAAAAACAATATTGCAATTATGACAAATGTTTTTTCGAGTTTATTAAACGAATTTGATGAATCATCCGAATAATTATTATAATATTAATAACTCAAATTAGTAATATAATAATATTATTTTGCAAAATTAGTTTTGATTATGTGATAACCATCGTATTTGGGGAAAACGATATATTCGTTTATTACTTGGATTTAAAAAAGGACGGAATGTAATTTTTGGAGTTGGTAATTCTCTCCAATTATCATTTGTATGAGAATATTTTGCTTTTCCAAGTGGTTCATATTTAAACTTCTTTGTTATTCTAAATAAAAAAAATAAAATTACTAATGCTATTATTAGAAATAATAATTTTTTTATACTCACTGATGGTAAAACATTAATACTAAACATCTATTATTTTAATATATTTTTATTTTAACTGTTTTCTATTATAATTAATTGCATTTTTTCTAAAATATATCTTTTTACTTTTTCTTTATCATAAATTAACTTTTTAACAAAAAACTCTTCGTTAAAATTTAAAGGAACTTTTAAAACTATAATTTTAGATAAATTCTGTAAATTATTACATATACTCCACATAGGCGTAGTTGATAAATATAAATTAACCCTTTTTTTATATTTATATTTTTTACCACCCCACGGCGGATCTATATATATTACATCTTGTTTTAACTTATGTATCATTTCTAAACAATTACCTTGAAAAACAGAAACATTTTTACAACCATAAGTTTCTACATTATGTTGTAAAAACTCACATCTTTCACTAGAAATTTCTATCGCATTTATATGTTTAAATACATGTGAAAATCTTATAGTATCACCACCAACGCACGCAGTCATATCTGTAATAGTTCCTTTTTTTGATACATAAGATGAAATAATTTCAGCAATTCTTTTTGATTCTTCCAATGGTGTCATACTATATACAGCTACATTATCCATTTTTAATTTACGAAGAAAACTCTCTCTTCCTTCAAATAAATATTGTAAATTTTCTATTGGTAAAGATTTAATTATATTTCTCATCTTGCTATTACTCAATATAATAAGTAATTTAAATTATTTTATTATTGTTATTTCATTTTTAAATTTTTATTTTTTATATCGTTAAAAAAAATAAAAATTAATATCCTCTATTTTATATAATACATTATGAGTGGATTAGATCTTGAATTAAAAAAATTTGATATTAATAAAATTAGTGATGACGCAGTCATTGCCGCAATTGGGCGAAGAAGAACTGGAAAATCTATAATATTAAAAGATATTTTATATAATAAAAGACATATTCCGTTTGGAACTGTAATATCAGGAACTGAAGCAGCTAATGAATTCTTTTCTGATTTTATTCCAAAAACTTATATTTTCCATGAATATGATAAAAAAATTATTAATAATGTTCTCAAAAGACAAATTAATCTTATAAAAAAAATGAAATCAAATGATAGACGATATAAAACAGTTGACCCTAGATTATTTTTAGTATTAGATGACTGCTTATTTGACGATTCTTGGACACGAGATAAAGAAATCCGATCTGTATTTATGAATGGGAGACATTATAAAGTTATTTTTTTTGTAACTATGCAATATCCATTAGGAATCCCACCAGCATTAAGAACTAATATTGATTTCACATTTATTATGCGAGAACCATATTATTCTAATCGTAAGAAAATTTATGAACAATATGCTGGTTGTTTTCCTAATTTTCAAATATTTTGTGATGTTATGAATTCATTACAACAATTTGAATGTTTAGTTATTCATAATAACGCAGAATCAAATAGATTAGAAGATCAAGTATTTTGGTTTAAAGCTTCATTACGAGATAATTTTAAATGTGGAAGTAAACAATTTTGGCAATATCATGAAGATAACTATGATAGTGATGACAATAAAAAAAACTTTGATGTTTCAAAAGTCAGTACCAAAAGAAAATATGGTAATATTAACATCAGTAAAGTAGATATATAAAATCAAGCATATAATTCATCAATCACATACTGATTTCTTTCCAATATAATAGCTCTTTTTAATTTTAAAGTAGGTGTAAGTTCATCTGTAGATACTGAAAAATCATCTAATAAAATTCTAAATTTTTTTACAGTTTGAGCATTTGATACCGCATTCTTATTTGCCTTTATTATACCTTGTTCTATATACCTTTTTAAAATATTACATGTTCTAGCATCTTCAGTATTTACTAAAATACTACCTAACTTTTTCATAAATTCGCAAACACTCTTTTCTAAAATACGTGTTGGAATTTCATCTTCAGATATTACACACTTTAATGTAATCAAACAAGTTAAATATTTCTGGGCATCACCAATTACTACTACATTTGAAATAATATCAGATAATTCTTTTTTTATATTATTTTCAATTAAAACCGGAGCAATATTTTCACCACCACGTGTTATTAAAATTTCCTTTATACGACCAGTTATTGTCAAAAAATCATCCTTATCTAAATACCCGATATCTCCTGAATGATAATAACCATCCGAATCAATAACTTGACTAGTTTTTTCTTTTTTGTTTATATATCCCATAAAAACATGCCTACCTTTACAAATTATTTCACCATTTTTTGTATCATCCGGTGAATATAATTTTAACTCTTCACCTGTAAATTTACTACCACAACAAACTCTTTTCTGAGATTGACCTGGAATTCTTACAAAATGCTTGAAATTTTTTGGTAAATTAAAAGTAACCGGACCACAACATTCAGAAGCACCATATAAATTCATTATTTGAATATCTAAACTACCAAAATATTTTAACACCTCAGTTGAAATTGGGGCAGCACCTGTCATAAATAATTTACATTTATCTAAACCTAAACCTTTTTTTATTTTACTAAAAACAATAGAATCAGCTAAATAATATACATATGGTAAATCCTTTTTCTTCTCTTTATACCTTGTCGCTTGTAATCCCACTTGCTTGGCTTTATTACCCACCAATCTTTTAAAACAACCATTACTTTTACCCAATAATTTCATCTTTTCAGCAAATTTTTCCCAAACACGAGGAACACCAAAAAATATAGTTGGTCTTACCGCACATAAAGTATCCTTTAATGAACCCTTTAAAGCATCTGGACGCGCAAAAGTTGCATGAGAACCTGTAAACATTGGAAGATAAAAATCTAATGCTTGAGCAGCTATATGACTTAAAGGTAAATAACTCACCATTCTTTCACGATTTGTTAATTCAAAATCACGCACAACCGATTGAGCTACCCACGAAATATTATCATGACTTATCATAACACCCTTAGGATTACCAGTAGTACCACTTGTATAAATTAAAGAGTGACATCTCCAGGGACTTTGCCTTGAGATACGCTCATCTAATTCAGCTTCAAATCTTGGTTCATCCCCCCTTTTCATAAATGCCCACCAAGAATAAACCGGAATAACTGATTCTGTCCAATCTGTACTTAATTTTTCATAATCTGACCAAACTATAAAAGCCTTTACTTTACCAACTAAATCATCTACATAAGTCTTATATTTATTTAATTGCTTCTCATTTTCTACTATAATTATTTGAGCATTACAATCATCTATCATATATTTACAAATTTCTGGTAAATTTGAAGTATAAACACCTGAAGATATACCACCTGCAAATATTGTAGCAAAATGAGAAATTACCCATTCATATGAATTAAAACCTTGAATCATAACACTAGAATACTCATCTAAACCACACGCAATTAAAGAACGAGCAAACTTTCTTACTTGTATATAAAACTTAGACCAAGTTTTTGTAACTGGTTGATTACCTACATTATAAGTATATGCGGGTAAATTACCATAATTACTTACAGTATTAGATAAAGCATCGTAAAGAGTTATAGGTTCAATATTATCAGTAACCTCCCTTTTAATTTCAATTCGTGGATTTGAAGTCCACATAATATCCTCACCTACTAATAATTTTTCATAAATTTTCTCCTCTTCTTTAACTTCTTCATCCAATGAAGGAGTATTAGAAATAATTTGTTTTTCTAATGTGTCCATAATATTAAATATAAGTATTAATATAATTAATTACTTATATTGAGTATCTATATGTATAAAAATAATATCAGAACATATATGCTAAACAAGCGATATGAATATACATCTGATAATATACAAAAAAAAAGTTTATTAATAAAAAAAATATTATTCAAAAATTTTGATTTTAATAAAATTAATATAATTCATACATTTTTACCAATTTTACAAAAAAATGAAATTAATACAAAAATAATTATATCAACAATATTACATAATTATAAACACTGCAAAATTCTTATTCCTAAAATTAATTTTAAAAATAAAACTCTTGATCATTACTACTATAAAGACAATAAACACTTATTACAAAATAAATACGGAATTGATGAACCATATAATTGTGAAAAATATAAAAAAAAACATAATATCAATATTATATTAGTACCATTACTAGCATTTGATAAAAATGGACACCGAGTAGGATATGGCGGTGGATACTATGACAAATTTATGATATACTATCCAAAATCTATCAAGATCGGATTATCATTAGAAGAACCAATACAAATTATAGATATTAATAATCACGATATTAAATTAAATTTTTGTATTACACCAAAAAAATTATATAAATTTGACTAAAATCTTTTTTTTATTTCATCTATTATATCGGTAGTTGATATTTCAGAATTATACGGTATCTCTTCAAAATTATTAATTATATCTTTAAAAAAACTTTCCTGTTTCTTTTTATCTTCTTCACAACTAAAACCATGAACAACTTTATCTATTTTATTATTTAATATAAATTCATTATTTATTATTAAAGGTGCCGGAAATATAACATCATCCACATACTTTATTGATTTAACTATTTCACAACGTTGTTGTTCATTAATAATCGGTTTCCTTTTATAATCAGTCGCAGCACTATCACTTATTACACCTGCTAATAAGAAACAATCTGTATAATGATTTTTTATATATTTAAACGATTTTAAATGACCAACGTGAAATAAATCGAATATACCATCAATATATATAATCATATGGTTATATATATATAGCAATATTATTTAAATATATATTATATATAATAATGGCAAAGGAATTTCATAAATCAGAAATAAAGCATTTTTCATGTAAAAATCTCCCATCAAATAAAACTAATAAATTAACATTGGGGGATATAATTGGTGAAGAAAGTGTGTATGGGACAGTTTATGAAGCGTGTATAAATGATGATTGTGAAAATGTTTTTAAATATATTCCAATTGATTGGTCACAAACTGGTATTATTACTGAGAAAATGATTTTATATGAAATAAAAATACAAAAAAAGGCAGTAGGAATTGCTCCTAAAATATTAGGTACATGGAAATGTAATGATGAGAAGAATAAAGGTATAGGATTTGCTATGGAAAGTTTAGTTAATACAGTATTTAAAGTAATAGAAAATGAAGTGAGAAAAATAATGAAAAACAATAAAATAAAGAGTAGTAATTTGAAAAATTTAATGCCACAAAAATTGAAAAATTTAATAGATGAAGTTTTAAAAAAAATAAAAATGCTTCATGACAAAGATATTTTTCATGGTGATGCTCATTTAAATAATTTCATGATTGATAAAAAATTTAATGTGAAAATAATAGATTATGGTAAAAGTGGATTAATAACAGATTATATCTATTCTTTTGGAAATAAAAATCAATTATATAGTATGCAGAATTATTTGAAATGGAAAGATTATTTTAAAATAATATCATTTTCCAAACAATCCGTGCTAATGGAAGGATTAATTGATCAAATAATAAAAAAATATGAAGAATTATTTGAACCAGAAACGATATCATATTATGAGAAAACAGAGGTCAGAGACATATTTAATAGAATACAATATAGAATAAAAAAAGCAAAGGAAAATCCAAATTACCCTTCAAATAAAGAGCAGTTAGACCTCGAGATTGAAGGTGAGATGAAAAATCTTATGAAAATAAAAATGCAAATGGACGACGAAAAAGAAGATGATAAAGAAGATGATAATTATGAGGGCTTAGGTGGTAAAAAAAGGAAGATGAAAAAGAAGAAAGTTAGAAAGCATAAAGGAATAAATCAACAAACTGGGCGTTTAAAAAAAGGTTATAAATATTCAGGTAAAAAATTGAAATCAGGATTATCACAGATAATTAAGACGAAAAGTTGATTAAATATATTTAAACGATTTTAAATGACCAACGTGAAATAAATCGAATATACCATCAATATATATAATCATATGGTTATATATATATAGCAATATTATTTAATATATTTTTACTTTTTTTAAAATAAAGATATTATATCTAATATATACTATCAATCATCAATGACAATTCCAGTCGAAAACTTAAAAACGGGTGATATTTTACTTTTTAGTACAACTTTTTCTTGGACAAATCTTATGACTTGGCCAGGTAAATTTGTTGAATTTTTTACGAAAAAACCATACTCGCACGTCGGTATGATTTTAAAAGATCCTACATGGATTAAACCTGAAATGACAGGCATTTATTTATGGGAATCTTCTTATGAGGGTACTCCAGATCCACAAGATGATAAAACTAAATTAGGAATAATGATTACTCCTATTAAACAAGTGTTATCACAACATGATGGAAGAATATGGGTACGACAATTATTTGACGTAGAAAATAAATTAACAATACCTGTTTTGAAAAAAATTCATAAAATAGTATATGAAAAACCTTATGATTTTAACCCAATTGATTGGTTATCAGCATATTTAAGAAAAAATTTTGAAAAAAGAAAAGAGTCAAGATTTTTTTGTTCTGCTTTAGTAGCATGTATATATGCGGAATCTGGTATTATTGACCCAAATACAAATTGGACTATTGTACGACCATCAGATTTTGATGAAAATGACACACATTTAACTTGGATGGGAGAATCCCATCTTGAAGGTTTATTTCAAATTGAATAATTTATGTAAAAACTAAATTTTTAATATTAAAGATTTAATCAATATGTTAATTTATTACAAATGAATTCACATATTAATATTTCATTATTGGAACATGATCCAATAATCTTTAATCTTATCAAAGATGAAGAAAAAAGACAAAAAGAAGGTTTAGAACTTATAGCTTCTGAAAATTTTACTTCAAAAGCAGTTATGGAATGCCTTGGTTCAGTTTTAACAAATAAATATTCTGAAGGATTGCCAAATGCTAGATATTATGGAGGAAACGAAGTTGTTGATAAAATTGAAAATTTATGTATACAAAGAGCATTACAGGCTTTTCGTCTTGATGAAAATCAATGGGGAGTCAATGTTCAACCATATTCTGGAAGTCCAGCTAATATGGCTGTTTATAATGGAATGTTAAACCCTCATGATAGAATTATGGGATTGGATTTACCATCTGGTGGTCATTTAACGCATGGGTTTTATACACAACGAAGAAAAGTATCAGCAACTTCAATATTTTTTGAATCAATGGGATATCATATTAAAGAAGATGGATTCATTAATTATGATGAATTAGAAAAATTAGCAATATATTTTAAACCAAAAATGATAATTTGTGGATATAGTGCATATCCAAGAGATTTAGATTATTCAAAATTTCGCAAAATAGCAGATTCTGTTGGAGCATATTTGATGTGTGATATGGCTCATTTTAGTGGATTAGTAGCGACACAAGAAATAGGAAATCCATTTGAATATTGTGATATTGTTACAACGACTACTCACAAAACTTTAAGAGGACCAAGAGCTGGATTAATTTTTTATAAATTAGATTATAAAAAACAAATTGATCAATCAGTATTTCCAGGATTACAGGGAGGACCACATAATCATCAAATTGCTGCAATAGCGACTCAATTAAAACAAGTTGTTACTCCTGAATTTAAAAATTATATTATTCAAGTAAAAAAAAATGCAAAAATATTAGCAGAAGAACTTATCAATTATGGATATACAGTATCTACTAATGGAACTGATAATCATTTAGTATTAGTTAATTTAAAACCAAAAGGTGTAACCGGAAGTAAAGTTGAAAAAATTTGCGAACTTGCAAATATATCTTTAAATAAAAATGCTGTCTATGGTGATAAATCGGCATTATCACCCGGGGGAATCAGAATAGGTTCACCACCATTAACTTCTAGGGGAATGGTAGAGAAAGATTTTAAATATATTGCACAATTAATTAATGATTGTGTTTTACTATCTATTGAAATACAAAAAATATCTGGTAAAAAAATGAAAGATTTTAATAAACATTTGGTAAATTTTGATACTCAAATTCAAGAAATTAAAAATAATGTAATCAAATTCGCTACGAAATTTGATCTTTATGTATAATATATCTTACATACTTAGTTATTTCTACATATTTTTAATATAATATATTTATAAAATTAATGTCAGTGTCTATCTTAATTCCACTATATAATGGAATTGAATTTTTAAAAGAATGTATTGAAAGTATAAAACAACAGACATATCCTTATTGGGAAATTATTATTGGAATAAATGGACATCCAAAAAATTCTGATATATATAAACAAGCAAAAAAATATGAACATACACAAATTAAAGTTATTGAATATCTAGATACTAGAGGAAAACCCCAAACACTTAATAAAATGATTAATGATTGTTCTTATGATATAATATGCTTATTAGATGTTGATGACAAATGGCTACCTAAAAAACTTGAAGAACAAATTAAAGTAAAAAAAGATTATGATGTAGTTGGTACATTATGTCAATATTTCGGAACAAAACAAGATATACCAAGAATACCACGACAAAAAATTAGAAAAAGAAAATTTCTTAAAATGAATCCTATTATCAATTCATCTTGTATGATTAATAAAAAAGATGCAATTTGGAATAATGAATTTTTAGAAGATTATGACATGTGGTTAAGATTAAATTATGAAGGAAAAACATTTTATAATATACCTAAAATATTAACATTACATAGAATACATAATAAAAGTCACTTTAATAATACTAATAATAATCACGTTCCACAATTAATATCAAAATGGACAAAAATATATAATAAAATAAAATAAAAAACAAATAGGTGTAAATTACATAAAAAATATATATAAATTATATAAATGTCTAATAATCAATTGAATATATATTACAGAAAAGATGCTGAAGAACAATTAAAATTTGAATATGAACAAGAAATTTCAAAAATAAATACAAAAAATAATCAAGAAAAAGAAAAAATTATAAATAATACAAAAAAAGAAATTAATGACAAATACCAAAACGAAGATAAAACATTAAAAAATAAATATATATCAAAATTAGAAATTGAATATGCTAATATTGAAAAAGAATTTGAAAATATTCTTGAAATTTTTGATAAAGAAACTGATAAATTAACTATTTCTATGAATGATGAAAAACTTACGGAAAATATTATAATTACAAATTATAAAAATAATGAAGAATATCAAAAAAAAATAAGGGATACACTTCGTAATTATAAAGGAGATTTACGAAAAATTAAACATGAAAGAAGAACACTAAGGCGAAATTTGATAAATGACATAATAGAACTCAAACAAGAAAAAAAGGAAAATGCTAAAATTGAAATAGATAAAATATATAATGAAATTTTTACTGAACAAAAACTTATTAAAAATAATTCTATTAATAATAAAATATTAAAAATTAATAGAATTTGGGATGATATATTAAAAGCAAATATTAATAGTTTCAATAATAAATGGAAAATAAACAAAGAAGAAAAAATACAAACAATTATTACACAATTAATTAATAAAAATAAATCTAGAATTATTAATAAATTTTCACAATTTAATCAATCGACAATAATAGATATGACTGAAACATTAAACAATAGATTATTAACTGATTGGAAAATAGAAAAAGAGAAAAAGATTAAATACAAATTACGAAATCTAGATGTATCAATAAAATCACTTAAGAATAATATTTTAAAAGAATGGAAAATAAAAGAGGAAAATATAAATCAAAAATATGATACAGAATTACATAATAAATTACTAGAAATAGACAATTCAATAGAAAAATATAATAATACTACTATACAAAATTATAAAAATTCAATTCTAAACACTATAGAAATATCTATTGTTAGTTTAGATAGAAATGATTTTCAAACAGAAGAAGAATATGCAAAAAAATTAAGAGATGAAGAAAGACAAAAAAATCATGAATTACGAAAAATGAAAAAAAAATTACGAAAAAATAAAATAATTCCGGGTGATATAAAAAAACAATTAGAAATATATAAAAAAGAAAGAATAAAAGAAAAATCTAGTATAAAAGAAAAATATAAAAACCAAAAATTATATGATATTAGGAATTTATTACAAAAAAGAGATGATAATATTATTTATGAAGTAAAGAAATTAACTGAAAAATTAACTAGTCAAGCAGAACAAGAAGTTGATATATTAAAAGAATCTTGGATTTCTAAAAAAAAAGAAGAATGTATATTACTAAATAAAGTTCAAGATAATAATATTCTTGAAATTCAAATAATAAAATTAAATGAACAACTACGAACAAAGAATTCTATAATAAATGAATTACAACAAAAGACAGAAAAACTTTTAAAAGAAAACAAACAATTTCAAACTGAAATTACTAAATTAAATAAATATATTACTCAATATAAAAAAGACAAAGATTTTGTTGATAAATTAAAAGTAAAATATATGGAAAAAGAAAATTTAAAAACAAAAGATCAAGAAAAAATTTCACAAAATGTAGTTAATCAAACACAAGAAGTCGATAACTCATTACGAACATTAACCGCTAAAAAAAAATCTTCAAAAATAGTATCAAAAATTGGACAAAAAAATAAAAAAGAAATGGAAAAAAAATTATTAATGAAAATGACACTTCGTGAAAAGGGACCACTATTTGAACATAATTATATATGTACTGGAATTTACCGAGAAGAAACTGATTTTGAAATTTTAATTAAAGCAAAAAATAATATTATAATTCATTTAAAATTTGATAGTAAATCAAATTTTGTTAATATAATTACCTCGGATACTAATATTTCTTTATCGTGTATATTAGAAAAAGATACATATTATGAAGTAATATTTGCATTTAATAATAAAAATATTACAATAAATATAAATAACACCCCATTAGGAACATATGAATTATGTGAACAATTATTAGAAGATATTATTGTTAGAATTAAATCAACTAAATCAATATTTTATCATCAATATATAAAATTTATAAATTAAAAAGTTTTATTCTTTTTATTTTTTTAATAAATTAAAATTGAAACAATTATATCTTTGTAAATACATAAAAATTAATGAATAAAAAAAATAAAATATCAAATAAAATTTTAAATAAAATTTTAAAAGATAGTATTAATTTTGATAATATTATTACTTCATTCTTATTAACAAAACAATGGAAAGATAATACTAAAATAAAAACAAAAACAAAGAAAAAAAGGAAAAATGCATATACTGTATTCAGTTCAAAATATAGAAGTATTGTTAAACAAGAAAATCCAGATAAAAAATTTGGAGAAATTAGTAAAATAATTGGAAAAAAATGGAAAGATTTAATACAAGAAGAAAAACTTACTTATCGAAATGAGGCATTAAGATTAAATCAAATTTCTAAAAATCAGATAGACAACGAAGAAGAAAATAAATTGATAGTATTTACTAATAACGAAAATTCTTTAGAAAATGATAATTTACATAAAGAAAATCAAAAGAAACTTTTCCAAAAACATCTTACTAAATTAACACAAAATATACATAATATTTTATTTGATATAATTATAAGTGATATATCAAATAAATATAATATTTCACAAAAAGAACTCGTTAAATGTATTCCATTTAAAAACAAAAAATTAAAAAAAAATGCTTATACCATATTTAGTTCTTCTCATAGAAAAAAAATTAAACAATTACACCCTGAAAAAAATTTCGGAGAAATAAGTAAAATGGTAGGATTAAAATGGAAACAACTTACTGATGAAGAAAAACTTGTATATAAAACAAAAGCTGAAGAAGAAAATAAAATATTAGATTAATTAAAATTTTCAATATTTAAAATAAATATCTATTGTATAAATATATTATAAAACATATGTCTTGTGGATATAGTTCTCAAAGTCAAGAAGAAAAAAATTTAATTAAAGTTTTAGATAAACACATTGTTGGTGGAGCAAAAAGAGGAAGAAAAAAAGTTGGAAGTAAAGTATTTAATAAGTATAAAGATAATACTGATATTAAAAAACTTGATGAAAAAATTTGCCAACAAATGACACTAAAACAATTAAGACAAACTGCGTTATACAAAAATTTACATTATGATCCACAAAATCGTCCAGCATGGAGCGGTAAAAAAGGTTCTCGTTTTGGAAAAAAATCATACTTAAGTAAAAGTGAATTATGTAAATATTTAAATAATCCAAAAAAATATGTCACAGATTTAGATAAAGCTTATGCTAGTCAAAAAAGAGCAGGTCCTAGAATTAGAAAAACAAGAGCAGGGGATTGTATTCCTAAAGCTAGAGTCCCAATTAATAATAATTGTAATTCTAATGGAGAATTTAAACATAAAGGTAAGACTAGCAGTAGTATTGATTGTTGTTATAAAAAACAACAAAAAAACAAATCATCTAAAAGACAAAATAAACTTAAAACTTCTAATATAGCTTTAAAAAAAAATATTAACAAAATAGTCAAAAATTCAAATAAAACAACTGAAATTTTAAATTACTTAGAATCATCCGTTGGGATTTCTACACAAGCCGATTTTAATCGATTTGCTACATCACCAAACAAATTCTTAACAAAATTAGATAAATATGATGCTAAAAACTCTAATGCTCTTAATTCTATTACATACTCATATTTAAGAAAAATAATTACAAATTTAATGTAAATTATATACATTTTTTATAAAAAATAATATAACAACTACAATTTAATAATAAATATCATAACATATTTATTATTAAATATGGATAATTCATTAATTGAATGTTCAAAAGTTTCTGTTAAAAAGTCGTCAATAGAAAATGCTGGATTAGGAGCATTTGCGAATACTTTTATAAAAAAAGGAGAAATAGTTGAAATTGGTCTTGTAAAACAAGTTAATTGTAATGGACATAAAAATCCATATCTTTTTACGTGGAGTAAAGATAGAACTGTATGGGCATATGCAGCAGGTTGTGCTACATTCTATAATACTTCTAATAATTCAAATACTCATATCGAAAGAGATTTTGATAATTTTTCATATAAAATTTATGCTACTCGCGATATTCAAAAAGATGAAGAACTTACACATACTTATCTTAGTTTAAAATGGAGAGAATGTTTTGTTAAAGATTCAAAATTAGATTAGATAATATCTATTATTTTCGAAATAATAAATGTACTAAAATCAAATTTTATTATTATGTTAATAAATTTATAAACATAATAATAATTGAAAAAAATTTACTATAATTAAACATCTACATTTGATTGTTCTTTATTTTCTTCTTCTTCCAATTCTGATACATCAAAATTCATGTATTTTTCAACATTTCGTTTTAAAGTATCCTGATCAGCACCAGACCATTTATGAAATGCTTTTCCATTTTTCATTAAAATAAATGTTGGAAGTGATTCTGGACCAAAAAAATCCATTAGTTCATCTGCTTCATCAACATCCACTTTTAAAAAAATACAATTTTCATATTTTTGGGATAATTCAGCGAAAATTGGTTTTATAGTTTGACAAGGCATACACCAGGATGCTGAAAAATCAATAATTATTAAATTAGAAGGATATTTTTTGGTAATTTTTTCTAATTCTTCGATATCTGTAATTTCGACAACTCTTGACATTATTATATGTATATAATAAGTATATTATATATAATTTTTATATACACATTTATTAAAAATTAATAATTATCTAAACATATGGCATACTAAATTAATCTATCAAATCTATATTATAATTCATATATTTTATAATATTCTGCTTTAAAGTATCTTGATTTGCACCAGTCCATTTAGAAAATATATTTCCATTTTTCATTAAAAAAAATGTTGGAAGTAATTTCGGTCTAAAAAAATCTTTTAATTCACTTGATTTATCTATATCAACTTTCAAAAATACACAATTTGTATATTGGTTTGACAATTCTGCAAAAATAGGCTTAATCATTTGACACGGAGGACACCACGATGCTGAAAAATCAATGATAAATAATTTATCAAGATATATTTGATTTATATTTTCTAATTCTTCTATTGTTGTGATTTCAATTACTTTAGATATCATTTTTATAATTATATAAATAATTTATATAATTATACTTATATATGTAATTATTAAAAATAGATTTATTCAAAAAAAATTGAATTTAATTGTATTTAATTAATAATATAAGCTAAAATGATAACTTTTATTAAAACGTTTATTTCGTATTTAGAAAATGTTTTAGAAACTTTTACTAAATGTGAAATATCAGATTCTATTAATCAAGAAGAATTGAGCAGAATGAAATATTTTTTTATTTATAAACCATTGTTCAAAGATTTTAAACAATTTAAAACTCAAAGCAAAAAAAATGATTATACTATTCAAGAATTTAATAATAAAGATAAAAAAAAATTATCCAATAGTGTAGTAGAACTTGTAACGATATGTAAACAAATGCTTTCTAGTATTATTAAGGATGAAATTAATGAAAATTTATCAGAATATGATTTAGAAACATATTATAATAAATATATTGATTATGATTCATTTTTTGAAATTTTATCCGATTATGGCTTCTTTGGTGATGAAATAACAGATGATGACGATGATGTAGAAATGAAAGATTAAAAAATTTATTTCTGGACTCATTTAATTTATTTTTTCAAATTCATGATTTGATGGATTTTTCAATAATGCGATTTTCATACTATCAACCCAAACTTGCTTTTTTTGTGATTCACCTAACTTATCAAATGCTGTTGATGATGGTGATACATTCATTTCAATTAACCAGGGTTTTAATTCTTCATCTATAATTATATCTACACCAAATAATCCCAATTTGATATTGTTTTTTACTTTTGAATTAGAACAAATTTCATCTTTTAATGTAAGACACGTCCTTTTCAATAAAGCATTAATCTTATCAAATATAAAACTTGAATTTATATTCTGTTTTTTAAAATATTTTTTCAATTGTACTAAATTTCGTGGATGTTTTGATAAAAAATCTCTTACTTCTTTTATAGAAACTTTATTAAACCAATAAGCATTTGCAACAATTGAACTATATGTTAAATTATTAATATCAAATTTATCTTTTCCAAAAAATACACCTCCTTGTTTATGAATATATATAGATTTTTGACTTCCTTTACATTTAATAAATAAAAATAGACGTATCTTAAATACTCTATCTTTAATCAGTAAAGGTTTAATAAATTTTTGAATTATTGTTACCGGATATCTTAATTCTTTTTTTACATCTATTACTAAATTTTGAATCTTTTCCATATCATTATATACATAAATACCTTGAGCATTTTCCTCTTCTGTTTTTAAAACATATGAATCATTTTTATTAAATTCTTTTTCAAGAATTTTAAATTCATTATTAAAAATAGAATAACTAGGAGGCATAATTTCACTAGCTTTATCCCTTCCTAATTTTTTGACTAATATTTCCCATAATTTATTTTTACGATTTAAATAATCAACACCTGGTATTACATTCAATATCATGTTTGGTCTATAATTTTTATTTACAAATTTAGACAATTCATCATCTGAATACCAATATGGTATATAAAAGTCACAATTTTTGGGATCATCTGTATAAGTTATATCCATCTTTGTAAATAAATCCTTTAAACGTTCGTTTATACCTTCCTTTGATGATTTACAATATCTGAGTTTTTGTTTCTTAATTTCATTGCTTTCAGTTTTATTCATTTCTGTAAATGTTTCCATAGAAGGTCCCTTTTCCATATAGAAAGTCAACTTTCCTTTTCTTATATTAAATAAAACTAAAAATAAAATAGCAATTACTAATATCTGAATTATACTAAAACTATTCATTATACTATTAAATTAAACAAAGATTTTTAGTTTTAATTAATTAATTAAGATTACAATCAAATTTAACCATTTCTTTAACTAACTCCGCAAAATTATATTGTCGCTTCCATCCCAATTCTCTAATCGCTTTTCTTGGATCACTTAATAATATATCTACTTCCGCTGGTCTATAATACTTTTTATTAACTTTTATTAAAACTTTATCAGTTACTTCATTATATCCTACTTCATCTAAACCTTCCCCTCTCCACTTTATATTAATATTAACTATCTTAAATGCCTCCTCTACAAATTCTCTTACCGAATGACATTCGCCCGAACCTATAACATAATCTTCTGGAGTATCTCGTTGAAGCATTAAATACATTGCCCTTACCGCATCTTTTGAATGAAACCAATCCCTTTTAGCATTTAAATTACCCAATTCTATATATTCTATTTCCCCTTTTAAAATTTTATTCATAGCTCGTGTTATTTTACGAGTTACAAATGTACCTCCCCGTCTTATAGATTCATGGTTAAATAATATTCCCGAACAAGTAAACATTCCATACGATTCTCTATAATTTTTCATTATCCAAAAAGCATATAATTTTGCTACAGCATATGGTGAACGAGGATAAAATGGGGTAGTTTCTGTTTGAGGAATTTCTTGAACCTTACCATATAATTCCGATGTTGCAGCATTATATACCTTTACTCTATCTTTCATATCACTAGCCATTATCGCATCAAGTAAATACAATGTTCCTAACGCATTTACTTGAGTAGAATATCCAGCAAGTTCAAATGAAACTTTTACATGACTTTGTGCTGCTAAATGATATATCTCTAAAATAGAATCATCTTCCATTTGATTTTTAATTTTGTTTAAAACTGATAGAATATTACAAGGATCAGTTATATCCCCATAAAATAATTCTAATTTATCAAAAATATGGTCTATTCGTTGTGTATTAAAATTTGATGATCTTCTTATAATTCCATAAACCTTATACCCTTTTTCAAGTAAAAGTTCTGCTAAAAAAGATCCGTCCTGTCCAGACAAACCGGTAAGAAAAGCGTGTTTATTCATTATAATCTATAATAATTTATATCTAAATAGATAATCTTATATTATTTTACAATTGTAAAAAGATTTTTATAAAAATTTTTTTTATAAAAATTTTTTTATAATTAAATTATCTTTAAAATATCTTTAAAATTAAACACTTATGCGGTTACTTTCTTTGGTTCTTTGATAAAATGTGGAGAAAGGAAAGTTTGTAAATTAAAATAAGATAAATCTGTAGTTGGAGCTAAGAGTTTTTTGAGAGTAGTTGCTGCTTTATATCTTTTATCTGATTTTGGAAGAGTAGTGTTAATATAACGATTATCATTCTTATCAATTCCATTCTTATCAGTTCTTGTCATACCTTGAAGATTATGTTCTTTAATATAAGCATTAATTCTTCTGGTGACATCAGTTCTTGGAAGACAAGTTCCTTTTTCTACACTTAAAAATTTAGCAAGAGCATCAGTAATTTTAGTTGGTTTATTAAATCCACTTGGATTTGTTTTTTGATTACCCCCTTTTCTTTTTCCTCCTCGTGGTTTTTTGTTCAATACCTTAAGTCTTTTACTTACACGTTTGTGTAAAGCTTTATAAGAACTGAGAACACCTCTAGCATCAACAATTAAAGTTTTCATAGAATTAATAGTATTGTTGAATTCAAGATCAATTTTTACATCTTCATCTTCAGCAAGAGTTTTAGCAATTGCTTTTACAACTTGCTCTTCAACAGAAACCTTATCTGCTACTTCTTCTACTACTACTGGAGCTGCTACTTCTACTACTGGAGCTGCTACTTCTTCTACTACTGGAGCTACTTCTTCTACAACGACTGCTTTTTTGGCTGCTTTTTTGGCTTTAGGTTTACGAGTGGAAGCTCGTGTTGTTTTAGATTTTTTTTTAGATACTTTAGATTTAGAAGGCATTTTATAATATATTTATATGTTTTTATAAATATCATTGAACGCAGATACTTAACTATATTTTATATATATTGTTATAACTAATTTAATGAAATTTTTATATTAAAATGATATACTTAATCAGTATATTAATTTAATATTAATAAATATTACAATAATGATTTATAAATTCATTATAGTTAATTTATAATTTAATATAGAATAAATTCTTTATTCATATAGTTGATTACGATTTAATTGATAATTTAAATATATAAAACAATATAATACTATATAAAAATCTATAATTATAAATTTTTATTTATAGTGTGCGTTTATTAACAATGCGGTTAAATGTAGTTAAAATTTTGAATATAGAATAATACATAAAAATTAAATGCTACAAAAAAAATCGCATGTTAATAATCAAATAGAAATGAATAAAACAATACAAAAGAAAAAACCAAAAAGAATTACTAAACGAAATTGTAAACAAGATTTACTAATGGAATCATTAATTACCTTCTTCTCAAATAAAAAAAATATTAATATAATTTTATCAATCATAGAAGGAAAATCAAAAATATCATTAAGACTTATAGACTGGTTTGTTACAAATTATTGTAAAAAAAATACAGTTAGATATTACATTAATAAAAAAGGACTACCAAAAAAACAAATCGATGTTCATTTAAATTATAAAACGCAATTAAAATCATTTTCAAAAAAACAATTTGATCCCTTCCGAAGAGACGAACGTATATTATTTGAATATGACAACGAAAAAAAATTAACTTTGACGACAACAGTTGGTCAGTTAAATTTCTTTCGCTGGGTTATAAAAAATAATATTCTCATATATATTGAAAAAAATTTAAAATCTATTGAAAAAGATATGAATTCTGTTACAAAAAAAAATAGAATAAAATACCTTAAAGATAAAGAACAAAAAACAACAAAAAATAAAAAACCTATTAGAAAACGAAGACAATTATGTGTATCTGCTACAAAAACTATTAGCAAACATGTAGCAACAATAACTGTAAATTTTAATTAAGTGTGAACATAGATATTTTAATAATTAAAACTAATTAAAACTATTTAAAATTGAAAACATAATTTAATTTTAGTTATAACAATGTATAATATATCATTAAAAGATAACGATAAAAAAAATTCATATAAAAATTTAGAAAACGATAAAGAATCCGATAATGAAGAGGTATCACTTCAAATCGATGATGAAAAAAATCAATCGGAACCATCAATATGTCGTTTCTGCCTTGAATCAGATAATGAAGAAGATCTTATTGTTCCATGTAGATGTTCTGGTTCTATGAAATTTGTTCATAGATATTGTCTTCAGGAATGGAGATCACAAGATGTAAATTCAAATAATTTTATAAGATGTAATCAATGCTTATTTGAATATGAATTAATTGATAAAATATCAAATAGTGAAAAATGTTGTATATCATTTTGTAGCTTCTTTGAATCTAATAAATTTATTATTTTTATATTTTTACAAATTTTTCTAATATTATTAAGTTTATTTTATAAATCAATTGACACAAATGGAACTTATTTATATAAATTATTTGGAATACATGTAGAAAAATCTAAAGAATATTATATTCTTAGTGTTATTACACTATTATGTCCACTTACTATAGTTATTATTGCTCACGATATGTATATTTATCATAAATATAAATTACATACTTATTTCAATAATTACGCTGAAATTGGATTTCCTAAATTTATTGTATATATTTTATGTAATTTCGCTTTATTTTTTCTAGATTCACTTGTTGCTTCATTCATTTTGAGTTTTTTATTACAAAAAATATTAAAACATATGCTAGAAAATTTCTACTACAGAAATATTACAGAAAGAAGTTATGTTAATGAAATTAGTGATCATAATAGAGCTATTAGATTATAAAATTATAAAATTGATTTAATCATTTAATAATTAAATAAATAATATTTATATACTATAAAAACAATTATATACTAAATCATGAGCAACAAAAAATATCATTCAAATAAATATCATTTACATCCTATGAATTTTCAAGTAAATACTAGAAATAAACTTGTTACAAAAAATGATATTAGAAAAATTCTTATTAAACATGAAATTTATGATGAAGTAAAAAATATTTCATTATATCAACGAGCATTAACTCATAAATCTTATGTTAATACAAACAATTTTTTATCAAATAATCATAACTATCATCGCAATCGTAATAACAAAAATGCTGTTCCATATCAAAAAAATTCTAATGAACGATTAGAATTTCTAGGGGATTCTATCATTGGGCATATCGTATGCGAATATTTATATGATAGATATCCTAATAAAGATGAAGGTTTTTTAACAAAATTAAAAACTAGATTAGTTGATAGAAAATCGTTAGCAAATTTTAGTAAATATATGGATATTTCCCAATTTATATTGATTTCTAATCATATGGAAAATATTCATGGTAGAAATACTGATAAAATCTTAGAAGATATTTATGAATCTTTTATATGTGCCCTATACAAAGATCTTGGTTTTATGATTACTAAACAATTTGTAATAGCTGTTTTGGAAAATACAACAGATTTTGCAAAATTGCTATATATTGATATTAATTTTAAAGATAGATTACTACGCTTTTTCCAAAAACAAGGTTGGGAAACACCTGTATATACTGCTGGTGATATGATTGGGCCTTCACATAGAAGAACTTTTACTATGTATGCTACTAGAGTTGTCTATGATAAAATACAAGGTAAAAAAAATATAATTAAATCAGATATAGTTGGAGTAGGTGTAGCTTCCTCTAAAAAAGAAGCTGAACAAATTGCTTCAAAAGAAGCATTGAGAAAATTTAATGCATTAGGCGAAGATGAATAATTTAAGCAGAACATTCAGAAACATTGGTATTAAAAGTAAAACATGCTGAATCAAATTTATAAATTTTGTCTTCTACTTCCTTAGCATTTGGAGCCTTTATTACTACACAATTACGATTTTTACACGTTCTTCGAAAAAGAAGGGCAAGAGCAAAACCCCAGATAACAGAAATCAAAAAACTTCCAAATTCAGTTTTCATTAGTAATATTAAATTTCCTAATAAAGCCATTTATTTATATATTAGTAAATATTTTTTATTTTTTCTAAGTTATTATATTAATAATAAGAATGATTAATATAATAATTTCAATTATACTCTGATTTATTATTAGCTACTTCTTTGCTACATATATTCTATTTGATAATCACAAACTTAACGGAGCAAATTTTAATCACATTAGAAAAGAAATATATATAGATGAAAATAAAAATTGCTTCTCTTTTATACCAAGTCCATATATTTGCCCAACTTCTATGTAATTATGTTCGTTTCAATATCAATACATATTTATGAGTTCAAAATATATATAATGTCTAAATCTACCGCAATCAGTGATATACCAGATTCAAATAATGAACTTGTTCAACAAGTTCTTGATGAAGTAGAATTAAGTAAACAAGAATCTGAACGTTCTTATTCTAATGAACCAATGGGGCAATTACCATTTATGCAACCCATACAAACTCAACAACCTATGAATCCTATGGGACAATTTAATATGCAAAATATGCAAAATATGCAAAATATGCAAAATATGCCATTTATGTTACCACAAAATAATCAACAAATGCCACAATTTAATATGCCTCAATATGATGACAATGATAATTTATTTTTAGGATTTACTCTAAATCATATCAAAAATACAGTTATTGTATTGATATTATTTACACTTTTACATATGCCTTTTACTACATCTATTTTAGGTAAATATCTTTCATTTATGACTGACTTTGAAACCGGAAATATTACAATTGTTGGTATTTGTATCAAAGCTTTAGTTTGTGCAATTATATTCCTAATAATCAGTCGTTTTATTTAATTTTTTACAATTTTTACCATTTCACTTTCAATACCACGATTTAATAAAATAGAAACTCGATGAACACCATCAACTAATATATATTTACCACTTCGCAATATACACTTTATTCCCCCCATCTTCGATTTGTCAAAATTTTTTATTAAATTATCATATTTAGAAAAACTATGTTCTAATCCATAACCAGCATAAATACCAGATGATTTCATGTAATTAATATAATCTTTCTTATTACCCATAACATATTTATAATGTGGTGAGTATCTTACTTTGCACATTATATGTTTTACTTTATCATGGCGACAACAATAACACTTGATATATTTTTCATTATCACATAATACCTTTTGAGAATCTATGCTAAAAACCAATTTACAATAAATATCATCTAATAATAATTTTTTTAAAACCATTCTTTATAATTTTTGTATTATATATTTATTTCCGTTACATTTTAATAAACTTTTTTAATAAAGTTTGTAAATGTATGGAATGTTTTTAATTGGTCATAACATTTTAATTTTGTATTATTATTTTGAAGCACATAAAACATCTTAAAATCTTTAATCGCATATGTCCTAGTTTTATCAAAATATGGTTGCATTACTGAACCAACTATTGTATCAATTTTGATATTAGCCCACTCTTTTTCATCAATCTCTTTCTCGCTTAACTTCTCATTTGCTTGCTGATTTACTTTAGTAATAGTTTCTGGAAATTCTTCCACTCGAAAAAGGTCATCAGGTTTATAACTATCTTCGCAATATTTTATAAAATTATTTGTTCTTTTAAGTGCCATATTACTGTAGTCGTTTCTTTTAAGTGCCATATTACTGTAGTCGTTTATATATTTTTCAATAAGTTCCCTGTTACTTTCCATAGAACTACTCGTATCATCACGATACTTAACTATTTGTGTTTCAATATCATTTTGCGAAATCCTAGATGCTTCACTAAATTTTTTTAATATACCAGAAATATTTTGATTAATATACCAAGATTCCATTGCTAATGTTATATAATTTCCTATATATTCTCGCGTTTTTTTTACTACATCATAATCTATTTTAGTTGACTCTATAGTATTCACTACTTCTTTTAATTCAGATTCCCAATTCCGAATCAATTTGGAATTAACGAGTTCTCCATTAATTAATAATTCAATAAAATCTTTTTTATTAATGTCTTCCGTGCCTTTTGGTAGCGTTTTTGCTAATTTATCTAGAAATTTTTTTAGTTTATTTTTTTTTAGTTTTTTTTGTTTTTTTGTTGTAAAAATTTCATCAACAACACTAACATTAGATCTCCAAGTTTGTTCACCAGCTAATAAAATTGACAAATTTGACTTCTCCTTGTCTCCTTTATTTTCTTTTTTCATTAGTTGTAACGTGTTTAATACATTACTCCAAGTACTCCAATGTTTATCTTTATACTCCGAACCACTATCCGAAGTGTATTGTCGGGTCACATTGGTTTTTTTTCCAACTTTTTTATTAAAAAATTCTACCCATTTTTTATAAAATGTATCATAAGATGCATTTTTAATATCTGATTCAATATTTGTCCATGATGTGGCAAAGTTATCCGCATTACCATCTATTTGTTCTGACATATCTGCTTCTTTAATTTTTAAAAATATATTAGACAATTCAAATATATTTATTAATAAATAAATAAATAAATCATATTTGTTTTCACCCTTTTTAAGATTTGTATCGACTTCACCTTCAATATCTTTACAATACTTAATAGTTTCATATATAAGTTTAAAAGCCAGATTCATATTTTCTTTTTCACTTTTGATACCTTTCGCATAAAATGACTTTGTTTTGTTTAAAATACTATTCTTATATGACTCTTTATCTACGTTTTTTTGGACGAATTTATTTATGTAATCCATGATAACTTTTCCTTCATATTCTCCATACATTTGTTGGCAATAATCTTGGTCATTTTTTATTGGCTGCGGTTCAAGTGAAATCGAACCATCCTTATTTAATTTATTTAATTTATTTAATTTTCCATCCAGACGAATACTCATAAATGCTACATAATTATTTATTCTTTGTTTTGTTATCCCATCCTCCGTAGAATTAATCAACTTATTATATCCTAGTATTACACCATTTGCATTTAAAAAACCTAACCATAATGGTTGTACTAATCCTGCACAAAACATTGCAAATTCCCAAGAAGCTGTTTTTTCCTTAATATCTATTTTTTTTGTTACATACTTGTTTATTGCTTCTTTAGTTTTTTTATTAATTTTTGTATTATTATAAATATAAGTTTCTAATAAATTTTCAGCACCTGGACTATCATCAATTATAAAAGGAGTTTTTCTTCCATCAGTAAACTCAAACATAAAATCATAAATAATTTTCCCACGAGAACTAACTGGATTATTTATAGTTGTTTTTATCCTTTTAGCACGTTTCCGAATGTTTTCTATGTCAGAAACTAATACTGAAAATTTAGACAATTTTTCAGTATTCAAATCGATTTTTGAGTTAATATAAATAGGTATCTCTTTCCCTCGCTTTTCATCAACGCTATGGACCATTAATTCATTATCTCTTTCATTTTTTTTCATTGAATAATGAAATATGGATTGATCTATTTTATTATAATTATTCCAACATTCACTATATCCAATACCCAAACCATATAATTCATATATACGAAGTTGAATTGATTTTAAGTCACTCTTATTCCCTACGTTCTTGATAGTTGCTTGTAATAAACCATCACTCTTTTTGGTACCAAATAATGTATACGATTTTCCAACACCACTATATCCATATGTAACTAAATATGTTCCAATTCCTCTAGTAATAAGTTTATCCAATAACATGTATTGTGATATTGTTTCATTACTATTAAATTCTGGTTTAAAAAATATTTCACTAAATTTTACACTTCTCGAATTTCTCACCATTGTACCCATATCTGTCCCAGAATATTCACAGACACCTTTATCAATATTTAAGTATCCACGATTCTTTGTACCTTCACCTTCAGACCATTGGATAAAATCGTCTGATTTTATGTATTTACATAAATTTGTATCAAATTTCTCAACATTTTTGGGATATGCAGCAAATATATTATTTGACTCTTCCTTTGTTATCTTATTGGTATTAGTCTTTTCATTACATATTTTTTTCGCAACATCAAAATCTTGAACTATATCATCATTATCATCATTTTTTTTTAATCGTTTTGAAAAACGACCAATATCATTTATTCTAGCATAAACAGAAACTGGTTTTCTTGTTAAAACTAAAAAATTATCTAATTCGTTTCTAAGTATGATTAAAAAATTTAATAATTCTGTTTGAAGTGTTGTATTGGTTTCATCACGTATAATGATAAATGAATCTATTGGTTTAATTTCTTTAGTTTTTTCTCGCAATTTCAAAAATAAGTTGTAATAACGTCTTATCATAAGATAATAATTATCATATAAATGTTGCAAATTATTAATAAATTCTGTCATTTTATGATCCATATAGTTAAGTTTTTTACGGTGGTCAACACTTAAATTTTCAATTTCAAAATTTTCTACTATCTTAAATCCACTATCTCTAAAATAAATTAATGATTTGTTTCCTGTTTGTACAGGTGGTTGTTCAGGCATCATTTCAAACTCAAACAAAGTATGTTTTTTTTTATACTTATCTTTAACATTATCATTATCATTATTGTCTATGACACTAATACGTCCAATCACGTTCTCAATATCTCTATAAATATCATCATTAATATCTTTCAATCCAAGATTGGACCAATGATCTATTATAGTTTTCATTATGCGTTCATAATTAGCCATTTCACCTACACTAAAATAATATGTTTTAAAATCAGTTTTTTTTTCTTTATTAGATTTATTTATATTATATTTATTTAACTTTTTTTCAAAAAAGACAATATATTCTTTAATATTCTTATCAATAACTGTATATTTTGACGCTATTGATGATACCATTAGATTTTTGTCCTGTTTGTCTTCCTTGTCGCCATTTCCACCTTTTGACTTATACAAAATCTTTATTAAATTATCTACTATTTTATTAACTTTTTTTTTATGTCTATTTTTTTTTAGATTTATTTTTTTTATACCACCTTTTGTAAATATAATTTTATCATACAATTCTTGCCCCACTAAACTTTTATGACCACCGTTTTGTGGTTCATTTCTTTTTAGAGATGATTGTATATCTCCCTTATTCTCTAATAAATTAGTAATATCTCGTGTTATAGCATAATAATTACGTATTTTTTTCAATCCTTTATTTATTTTATTTACTTGGTCGTCAATCATATTCTCACTATTTAAATCTACCGTTTTAAATTCTTTATTATCATTTTCTTCATTATCATTTTCTTCCTCTTCTTCGTCTTCTACGTCTTCTACGTCTTCTACGTCTTCTTCGTCTTCTTTTGTTTGAGGGCCAATATCGGCTATATATGGATTATCTTTCTCGTTTTGTTTAATTTTATCATTATTTAACTTCAATTTTTCTCTTATATTCTGTTCTATGTCATCTGTATTTGGTAGAGGCAAATTACTGATAATGTCCCTTAACTTTTCTAAATCTTTTTTATTTTTATCAGTATCAATCACTTCTGGAATGATAGAAATGATTTTGCTTACATCATCATTACTATTCTGGAAATCTTGATCATCACTATTTATTTTCGGGCAAGGTCGTATAGTAGTAGTACCACCTGTCCAAGGTTGTATCTGTCTTTGATTTGTTTTAATGCCAAACTTTTTAGTAAATGCGGTTTGTATGTTTTTCATTTCCTGTACTACTTGGTTTCTTCTTCGTTCAATACTTGCAGTACCTCTCCAAGATTTTGTTTCTATATATCTGCTCATCTGATAAGAAATATCATTCAGAAATTTTTGTACATCTTTAGGTCGTTCTCTTTTAGTTTTTTTCTTTAATTTTTCCATCACTTCAGCCAATTCCTTTTCCAGTTTTTCATTTTTATTAATTAAAGTTTCTATCTGTATATTTAATTTTTGATTTTCTTGTTCTAAGATTTCGATTGTTTTGTTTAAATTTTTATTTATATTTTTTAATTTATCGTTTTCGGTTGAAAATTTTTTATTATCCTTCGACAACTGTTTGATTATTGCCTCCATATCCGTTTTCTCTTTTTTTAATTTATTATATTTTCCGATTTCTTTGGTTGATTTTATTTTTAATTTGTTTATTTCATCTTGTAATTCTTCTATTTCAATTTTATGGTGTTCCTCGAGGTTTTTCGCTTGTTCCTTAAGAAAAGATATTTCTAATTTATTTGTTTGATTTAGTTCTTTCAAAGCATTTATTGCATGTTGATGCTTATCATTCAAACTATTCGTCTCTTGTATCTTTTTATTCGCTATCTCAAGTTTTTTTTTTAAATCCTCATTTTCATTTATTAATTTTTCGTTATTCTGTAGGTTTATATTTATATTATTTATATCATTTTCTGATTCTTCTAATTTATTTTTTAATTCCTCAATTTCTTCTTGTTTTTTTTGTAATTCTTCTTTTTTTGAGTTTTGCAAGTCATTTAATTTTTTTTTCAAGTCACTTATTAATTGAATTAATTTTTTCTGGCCATTTTTTAATTTTAGATTTTCTAGTTTTAATTCACTTAATTTTTTTTCATTTTGTATTTTTTGATCGTTTAATTTTTCTTTTAAATCTTTTATATGTGCTTTTTCCTGTATTTCTAGTTGTTTTTCTAAATTTTTTATTTTATTTTCATCTTTGTTTGTTTGTTTTTTTAATTTCTCTATTTCCAGTCTTAAAGAATCTATTTTTTCCTTTTCTTTTTGTAATTGTTCCAATTCTTTTTTATTTTCACAATATTTTTTATGTAATACATCGTATTCTTCATCTTTCAGTTTAATATCCTTTTCTAAGTTTTCTATTCTTTTGTCTAGGTCAGTAATTTGTGTTTTATATTGTTTAATATCCTTTTCATAAACCTTTCTTTTTAATAAACATATAGTTAACTTTTGTTTTAATTTTTGTATTTTCTTCCTTAATTTGTTATTTTCTGCTTTTACTGAATTAAATTCTTGTTGCAAGCTTTCGATTCTTCCATCAAGAATCGGATATTTTTCTCTTTCTTGCTTAAGTTTGCTTTCTAAATCTCTTATTTTTCTCTGCGATTCGTCATTTTGGTTTAAAATTTGAGTGATCAACTCAGAATATTCTCCTTTAATTTTCATAAAATTGTTTATTGTATTATCCAAATCCAAATTATCCAAAATTTCATTAAGTATTCTCGTAAATTCGCGTATGTTTATAAAATTTTCGGACATTCTTGTCAGTTGATCTCTTATTTCTAATGATCGTTCTAAAATTAAATTTATTTGTCTCGTATCAATATTCGCTCGTTCCGCTTGCATTGTTATATATTGTCGCATTTCCCTATTTAACCTGTCAAGTTGTGTGATGTGGTTGCTTATTAATGTTGAATGTCTTCTATAATCATCAAATATATTTGTTAATCCATTGATAGCATCTCGTATTGGATTTAATTGGGTATTTAGAATTTTTTCTAAATTTTCTCTCGTCACTGGTGCTGGTGCTGGTGCTGATGCTGGTGCTGGTGCTTCTATTAAGTTATTTACATTATTATTTTCATTCATATTCTGCTGTGGATTCTGTGGATTCTGTGGATTCGGTGGATTCTGTGGATTCGGTGGATTCTGTGGATTCTGTGGATTCTGTGGATTCTGTGGATTCTGTGGATTCTGTGGATTCTGTGGATTCTGTGGATTCTGTGGATTCTGTGGAT
>Ga0257107_1000006_pt1 | contig 72870 bp, 76 predicted proteins | sample LP_taG_2_FD_190178 | JGI IMG/M metagenome (GOLD analysis project Ga0257107, IMG submission 190178) | Marine microbial communities from Northeast Subartic Pacific Ocean, Canada - LP_J_2011_P26_500m | ecosystem: Environmental > Aquatic > Marine > Oceanic | place: Canada: Northeast Subartic Pacific...
GACCGTTCCACCGGACGCCACCGTGGCCGAGTTCATGTACCTGCACGTGCTGGGTCGCCGTGAGCGGTCCGTGGCGGTCGTGGACGGCAGCACCTTCCTCGGAATGATCAGCCTGACCGAGGTCTCCACGATTGATCGGTCGACGTGGGACGACACCACCGTGGGCTCCCTGCTGTCCGGGGAGCAACTCTCGGCGCGACCCACCTGGTCGCTGCGCGACACGGTGGTGGCCATGGAGCAAGCCGACGTGGACGTACTGGCCGTGACCGACGCGGAGGGCGCCTTCATCGGCATGATCTCAGCCGACGACATCCTGAAGTTGGACGAGATCCTTGACGAGACCGGCGGCTGAGCCAACCGGCGCTCAGGCGGTCCCGGTGGATTCCTCCAGCGACTCCCCGAGCTCATCGGCGCTTTCGTCAGCCCAACCGTCATCGGCCGGGGTCTCCTGGTCGTCCTGCTGGTCACTGATCTCGAGGCTGTCGAAGATCGAATCCAGATCCAGGTCCTGGTTCTGCTTCAGCGCTCTTGCTTCTTCATAACGCCGGTGCCGGCCCTTTTTCACCGTTGAACCTCCAGGTCGAATTTCGTCAACGATCGATCGCCCACCCTACCGACGACGGAACACGAAGACGGGGCGCGCTCCGCTCCACCGGGGCCCTACCAACTCATGTGCTCCGAGGTTCCAGTAGAAGCCCGCCACGGCCATCGAAGGCCAGGGATGCCCTACCGCTGAGAAGGTCGTCGACAGGACCCCCGACGACCTCATGGCGCCATCCGGTGGTCATGCGGCAGGTCTCGTCGCCGCGCACCAGGGCCTCGATGTCACTACGTGTTCCAACCAGCGTCGGATCCAGGTCCAGGTTGCGGGCGAGCTGAGCCACCCATGCCGACACCAGGGTCACACCGGCTCGGATGTCGGGGCCACCGCCCAACCGGCGCGGGTCCGTCTGAACCGGGGGAAGGTCGCCGGCGACAGCCACGGCTGCGACTATCCCCTCGGCGACAGCGCCCTTGTGGTGTCGACCATCGAGGCCTCGCACCCCTTTCAGGTCGGCGACGGATCCGGGCGCCCTCTGCGCAACCGCGACCACCCCCAGGTCCGGCAGGACATGGCGGACCGGGATGTCCACCTCAGCGGCCCGTCGCTCACGCCAGGCGGCCACTGAACGTGCAACGTCCCTGGCGGGGCCCCGGAGCTGTCGGGCCTCCTTGATCCGCTGCCAGGCATCTTCCGGCACGCGCCGACCACGCTCCCGTTCGAGCATCTCCCGGCACTCCTGTTCCGCCCAGGCCAGGCGACCATCGGCGGACAGGCGTGCGACCTGGAGGTCGTGGATCTCGAGCAGGTTGGCCACGTCGGAGGCCGCGTAGTCCATCTGCGACCTGGTCAACGGCCTGGCCAGCCAGTCGGTGAGGCGGTCCCCCTTGGGTAACCGGAGGCCCAATTCCCGCTCGTGTAGCGAGGCCAGGGATGGCGAGGACATGCCCATGAATCCTGCAGCCAACTGGGTGTCGAACAGCTTCCTGGGTACGGCCCCGCAGACCCGGTCGAACACCTCGAGGTCCTGACCGGCCGCATGCATCACCACAAGGAGCTCGGACTGGACCAGGCCGGCCAGCGCCGCCAGGTCCAGAGGCAGGGGATCCACCAGGACCAGTCCTCCCTCCCAGGCGATCTGGATCAGGGCGACCCTCGGGAAGTAGGTCTTCTCCCGGTGGAACTCCGTGTCAACCGCTATTCGTTGCTGACCGGCGAGGGTCCCGATCAGATCGTCGAACTCCGCCTGTTCGGTTACCAGGCGATACGTCGGATCGGGTCGCCGGTTCAGGCCGGTCTCCCAGACTCGGTGGGCAGGCCGGCATCGATCCAGGCAGTCGTCCCCCCGGCCACGTTGACGGCATCGCGTCCCTCGCTCCGGAGGAACTCGGCCGCAGCCATGCTCCGGCCGCCCTTGGCGCAGATCACGTAGAAGGTCCCATCGGCGGGTACGTCGTCAAGGCGTTCCGGCACGCTCTGGAGCGGCACCAGGATTCCGCCCGGTACCCGGACCAGTTCGTACTCGTCGGGCTCCCTGACGTCCACGAGCGGGGCACCGGCAGTCAGCAGGCGCTCCAACTCATCCACATCAATCTCCGGCACGTCCATGCCCCACTCCCGGATCAGGTTCGCGATTCCAGCCGCCGCGCACCCTACCGGCCCCTCGGACCCGACTCGTCCAGGTCCCCCGGGCCGTCCACGTCCCGCAACGAGAGCGGATCCAGGCCGGTGACCTCCACAATCGGGAGATCACCCAGGGCCCTTCGGGGCGCCCGCTCCCCCGCTGCGAAAGCTCTCTCCAGCAGCCCCGTGGCCGAAACAGGCCAGCAGGCGTGCATCCACTGCCTTCGACCCTCCAGTACCGGCACGACGACGGCCGGAACCTCGCCGATTGCCCCAATCAGGGCCCCGATGCTCGCGCTGGAGACACCCGGTAGGTCACACGAGAGGACCACCACATGGTCGCAACGCCCACCGAGGTGGCGCAGCGCCGTGAGGATGCCGCCCAGCGGCCCATCGCCCGGGTGCAGGTCCGGGACACTCCGCAGCCCGAGGTCCCGGATGCCCTCCCCGTCACCACCCACCACGACCACCCCGTTGCCCACGACCGTCTCAAGGACTCCTGAGACGGTAGCCACCAGCGGAACTCCCCCGACCTCCAGAAAGGCCTTGTCGCGTCCCATCCTCCGACTGGAACCACCCGCCAGGACCGCACCACCGACGGTGGCGCCCAGGGATCCCACCACCGACTCGGTTCAGGCCGGTCGGCTGGACGGAGCATCCACGGGAGGCCAGGTGGGATCCAACTGACGGAGGAACAGCTCGCAGCGCGCCTCCTCGTCGGTTTCCCCAATCTCCCCGGCAGTCCTGGCAAGGCCGGCGACTGCGCTAAGGAAGCCTCGGTTCGTCGGATGCTTCCACCTGACATAGCCGGACCCGCGCCAGCCGCTCTGACGCAGGGTGTCCAGGCCACGGTGATAGGCGACGCGGTAGGAGGAGTAGGACTCGATCGTGTCGCCACCGAGGTCTCCGAGCATCACCCAGGCCGCCAAGTGGCGGGGCCACCTGCTGACGACCTCGACAACAGCCGCCCGACGGTCGGCCACCGGCAGGCTGGCTGCGACGCCCAGGAGGCCATCGGCCTCGACCGGTTCGGGCCCGAGGATCGTCTCCGGGGGACTATTGCCGGAAAGGTTGATCGGTCTGTCCATGGTCACGGCGACCGAGGCTACCCGGCCCTGTGAGCAGCGACCGGAGCGCTAGCCTCGGTCGGTGCCCACCGAGTTCCTGGACCGCATCGATCTGCCAGAGCTCGTAGAACTACCCGCATGGGCCGACCCCCAGGTGGTTCGGTCCGCCTCCGCTGTTGCCATCGTCGTGGCCCTGGTCGCCCTGTTCCTGGCCATCCGGATCATCCGCCGTCTCTTCGTGAGAGTGGTCGTGGTGGTGCTCCTGGCAGCCCTCTCGATCGGCCTCTGGGAGCAGCGCGTAAACCTTGCGGACTGCGCGGTCGACTGTTCCTGCGCCGTGTTCGGGCAACCCCTGGTGGTCCCCGCCGAGCTGAACCCCAACTGCACCGCCGCCTGATCGGGCGGCCGACCTCAGGCTTCTGGTACCCGTTCGATCCGCAGGACGTTCGTGGAACGGGACCTCACGTCCGTTCCAGCGAGCACGCCCACCAGCTGGCCCGGGGCGACGTCTCCGCGTTCCCGGGCAGCCGTGAGGGCTGCTGCCACACGAAGGGCGATGTCTCCCTGCTCCGGAAGGTGGAGCGGCTCGGTCCCCCAGCTGAGCGTCAACTGCCGGACCGTCCTCTCGTTGGCGCTGAGACCGAGGATGCGCGCCGACGGCCGGAACCGGGCCATCGAGCGGATGGTGAAACCGCTTCCCGAGATGCACAGGATGGTTTCGATGCCCAGCTCGTCGATGGCACGCGCCGTGGCCTGAGTCATCGCATCGGTGATGGAGGTGTCCGGATCCTCAGTGTCCGTCATGCGCAGTTCGGACAGTTCGGACATCCAGGAACGATGGTCGAATGCGCGGTCGGCCCTCTCGGCGATGCGGGCCATGGTCGCGACCACGTTCACCGGGTCCACTCCGATGGCTGTCTCCCCCGACAGCATCACGGCACTGGATCCGTCCCACACGGCGTTGGCCACATCCGACACCTCGGCCCTGGTCGGCTCCGGGTTCGTCACCATCGTCTCGAGCATCTGTGTGGCGGTGATCGCCGGTCGGCCCAGGGCGATGCACTGCCTGATGATCTCCTTCTGAAGGATCGGCAACTCCTCGATGCTGCATTCGCTCCCAAGGTCACCTCGGGCAACCATCACCGCTCCGGAGGCGGCGATGATCCCAGGAAGATCGTCGATGGCCGCCCTCGTCTCGATCTTGGCGACCACGAGCGGGCCTTCAGGGTGCGGCGCCACCGGCAGCCGGGCCAGGTCCGCGGCCGACCGGACGAACGAAAGCGCGATCATGTCAACGTCGAGTTCCAGGAACCTCTCAACGGCCCTCAGGTCCTCTTCGGTCGGGGTCGTCATGGAGAGTCGATCGGACGGAATGTGCAGGCCCGGGCTTCCATTCAGGATGCCTCCGTGTGCCACCCGGGCGGAAAGGTGATCAGCGTCGACATCGAGGATCTCGAGGATCACGCGTCCGTCGCCCATGCTCAGGCGGTCACCGGGTTCAACGTCGGAGAGCAGGCCTTCGTAATCCACCTGGATGTCGGACTCATCGCTGCGGGTACTCCCTATGCGCAGGCTCACCTTGGAGTCCTCGACGAGGGTGACGGGTTCGGAACCGAACGGAGCCGCTCTGACCTTCGGCCCGGGCAGGTCCACGAGAATCCCCACATAGCGTCCCTCGAGGGCGGCGATACGTCGGATGTCGGCCATACGGGCCGCCGCCTCCTCGATCGTGTTGTGGGCCAAGCCCAGTCGGGCCACGTCCATTCCGGCACGGATCAACCCGCGGATGGTCGCCTCGTCCTCGGATGCGGGTCCGATGGTGGCGATGATCTTGGTGCGACGGGCCATCGGCCCACGATACAGAGCAGGTCGCAGGTCGCCCCGGGCGTATCCACCGGCGCCACCCTGAACCGGGGCCCGCCACGCTCCCGGGCACTACCGTCTCGGCAATGCCCCAACCGGCACTCCACCCCTACCTGGACCATCCGGGAACGCTCGCCTTCGCCCACCGAGGCGGCACCGAGGTCCACCCGGAGAACAGCCTCGCCGCATTCCGCCACGCTGTGGATCTCGGCTTCGCCTACCTGGAGACCGATGTGCATGCCACCGCCGACGGCGTGGTCATCGCCTTCCACGACGTGGCCCTTGACCGCGTCACCGACCGGTCCGGTCGTATCTCCGACCTGTCCTGGGCCGAGGTCGCCGAGGCCCGAATCGACGGCACCCAACCAATACCCCTCCTGGAGGACCTGTTCACCGCCTTCCCCGGCGTGAGGATCAACATCGATCCGAAGGACGACCGCGTGGTCGACCCACTCGTCGACGTCCTGAGGAACCATGGGGCCATGGAGCGCGTCTGCCTCGGTTCATTCTCCGATCGGCGACTCCGACGTTGCCGGGACCTGATGGGACCGGGCCTCTGTACGTCGGCCGGACCACTGGCCGTCGCCCGCGTCCGCCTGTCCAGCCTGGGGTTGCCAACCGGCCGACCAGCGGCCAGATGCCTCCAGGTTCCGGTCCGCCAGGGTGGCATCCCGCTGGTGGACCAGCGCCTGGTGGGACATGCCCACCACCGGGGCCTACAGGTCCACGTCTGGACGATCGACGACCCGGACGAGATGCACAGGCTCCTGGACCTCGGGGTGGACGGGATCATGACCGACCAGCCCAGCCTGCTCAGGTCCGTCCTGATCGATCGGGACGACTGGGTGGCCTGAACGGGGCGATGTCATGGCCGACGGGCAGACTGCCCAAATGATCGACCTCGACGGCATCCGCGTCTTCCTCCACCTCCTGGGCGTGGCCGGCTGGATTGGCGGCCAGATGGTCATGGTAGGCCTCCTGCCACTGCTGCGAACCCTTGGACCGGACGTTCCCAGGCAGGCCGCCGCCCGCTTCGCGAGGGTGGCGTGGCCCTGCTTCGGCCTGGCGATCGTCACCGGCCTCTGGAGCCTCCTCGCCGTCGACCTGGGCGACCGCGGCACCGGCTACCTAACTGTCCTCCTGGTGAAACTTCTCCTGGTCGGGCTCTCCGGGGCGGCCGCGGCGATCCATTCCGCTACGCGCAGCGTCGCACTTCGGGGAGTCACGGGAGCCCTCGGTTCACTGGCAGCGCTTGGCGCACTCTTCGCCGGCGCCATCCTCGTCACCTGAGGCCGCCAACGGATCAGAATTCGGCCCCGTCTGTGGATGATCCTGTGGAGACCGCGAGAACATCTGTGGAAATCCCCTCCGGAGTTGGGGAATACCCCGTTGCCGGTTGACCCGGGGACGCACAGTGGGCACCATGCCTCCACGCCGAACACGGCGAGGGGATCCCGAACCGGAGAACCGACCAGCCAAACGGAACCAGAGCTCAGGCTCCGGTCGAGGACGGAAGGTCGAGAACCTGGGTAGGCCCCCGAAACGTGTTCGGGGAGGACCGCAACCACGCTGGCCCCGCGAGGGACCAGCGGTTCGGCCACCGGCACACGGGTGTCGAGGCCGGGCGGGACGACGGAATGCCTTCGGGCAGGCCGTCGAACCACCCGGACGAAGCCCCGACCGGGACCGGGCCACTGCTGGTCGCTCCGCCGCCGACGGGCGACGGGGTGGATCGACAGTGGAACCGGACTCGGAGTGCCAGGTCGATCGGATCGCTCCGGCGCCGTCGGGCGTCGGAGAGGCACGATGGACCAGGGTTCCCTCGGGAACCAGTGGTCGAGTCGGGTTCGGAGACGGAGCGTTGACGGATGCTCCGACCTTCGAATCAGGGCCTGACCCTTCGGGGTGGGGCTCCGGATCGTCTGACGGGACGATCCGACGGGTGGACGTGGAACGACGAGGTGGCTCCGAGGAGTTGACCGGTTCGCCGGAAGGCTACTCGGGGCCACTTTCGCGTTTTCCCACATGCAGCTCCCACGCCGAACTCCGGGACGCCGGAAAGCTCTGGACTCAGGGCACGTAGGAGCCCCACCAAGCCATTGCGGCCAAGACCGGCATCGTCACCGCCGAGAACGCCATCACTGCGGGTCCCAGTCGAGGCCTCGATGTCAAGGTGGCCACCGCAAGCACGAACGGCACCCCGTTCAGGGCATAGCGCTCCAGGCTGTTCAGGTTGTCGGCAGCGAGAGCCACGATCAGGCACACGGCGGCAAAGGCGCCGTAGCGCAGCGGCCAGTTCCTGAGCAGCACCGCAAGGAGGACCAGCAGGGCGGCCACTGCCACTACGTGGAGGCCGCCTCCGAGGGCCTCGGAACCGAAGAGCTCCCCGATCCCTTCCACCAACCGGCGAACCGGATTCACCGGATCGCCCCTCAGGCTGCGCTGCACGTTGATCGGTATAAACGCCTCGTCGAAATGCACCGAGGCCCACCAGACGAAGATGCCTACGCCGGCCGGTCCGGCCAGCACCGCCGCGATCCGTCCAGCGAGTCGACCCGTACCAGCAGAGGGTCGCCATGCGGCCGCCAGGACCGGTACCGCCAGGAGGGCGCCCGTCGGGCGGACCAGACCGGCGGCCAGCGCCAACAGGGCGACCAGGGCCCACCGCTCCCGGCGGGCACACAGCAGCACGCCTATCGCCAGGGCGAGGAACAGCCCCTCCCCGTAGGCCCACACGAGGACGAATGCCGGCGGGAAGAGCGAGAGGGCCCATACGGCCCGCCTGGCCATCGCCCGGCTCCCGGTCTCCAGGAGCACCAGCCGGTGCAGGAGGACCGCGGCCACAAGGGCGGAGACGTTTGCAAGGGACACAAGGGCCACTCCGGGCCCACCCGGCAGGATCGCGTCGACTACGCGGCCCGCCAACACGAATCCCGGAAAGAACCGAACGCCGGCGACCGACACCCCTTCATAGCCGTGCACGAGGATCGACTGGTACCAGTCGCCGTCCCACGCCAGGAGCCCACGTTCGACCGGGCGGGACCCACCATCGCCAACGGTCAGCCGAACCGTCAACCAGGCTGCCGCAACCAGCAGTCGGGCCGTGATCCACGCCGGCAGGACGACGTGCAGGTCGCGTCGCACCAGGCCGGTTCGGCCAGCGGTCATGGTCGGCCCGGGAAACGGGAGAGGTTGGCCGCATCGTCGAAGGCATCACCGTCGGCACGGACCACCTTGGTGGGAGGACCCAGGCGACCCGCCAATTCCAGGCGGAACTCCCCACACTGTGCGTCGAAGGTCTCGTACCCGTCCATCCAGACGAGCCAGACCACGGAGCCGACGGCGGTCCGACGCAGGACCCCTTCGGCCACAGCGGCGACGTCGACCGATGCGTTGCGCAGGGCGTAGTCGGACCAGTCCACGCGGCGACCGTCGTCCAGCATCGGATATGAAAGGGTCGTGAGGTGACCAGCGAGAAGGCGATGCCCGGCAGGCGCCAACTGGTCCGGACAGAAGACGACGAGGTCATCGCTGGCGGCCTCATCCAGTATCGCCGCGGCCACCACGCCCACCTGTGTCCGGTCCCGGCCCAACTCTCGGGCAACCGACACACCTGACAGGACAACCAGGAGCACCAGCACCGCAACCGCCCCGGCTCCCGGCATTCGTCGTAGGCCCAGCCCGGCGGCCAGGACCACCGGAACCAGGGCGAAGATGCCGTATCGACCCTGGAACGCTGTGTCGGTAGCCAGGCTCACCGCCGCCCCAAGTAGCATTGTCGCCAGCCCGATGCCGGCTACCACCCTCAGCCAGCCAAGGTCCGTCCAGCCGAGCACCGCTCCGGATGTCGTGCTCCTGGTTCCCACACCCAGGACCACGAGCACCGAGAGCACCACCGCCACGAGGAGAGCCTCGGACCCCCGGCCACCCCCGTACGCCTCGAGGGTGAGAGCGGCCACGACCGTGGGTCGTGGTGCCGGTGACCACGGTGTCCCCGTGTGGGCCAACTGGTCCAGGAACACGGGCAGCCACGGAACAAAGGCCATGCACCCGGCGGCGACGGCCCCGGCCAGCCTGAATGCACAGTCCCCGCCCCCACGGCGGCCAGCCTCGATGAGCCCGACCCCAACGACGGCCACCAGGAAGAACGACCAGTAGTGGGTGAGCAGGAGGGCGGCGACCACAGCGGAGACCGCTGCCAGGCGCCCCAGAGAGGGAGAGTCCCAGGCCCTCGCCACGGCGAGGTGTCCGAGCAGGAGGAGGACCAGGATCAGGAGATACATCCGTGCCTCGGTCGAGTAGCGGATTGCGAACGGGCTGGACGCCATGACCCCCAGAACCAGCCATGATCCCGTCCGATCCAGGTGACGCCGCGCCACCATCCAGACGAGGGGCAGGGATGCGACCCCCAACACGCCGGAGAAGGACCTGACCGCTACGTCACCATCGCCCAGGAGGTCCGTCCAGAGGGCCAGCAGGACGTAGTAGAGGGGTGGGTGGCCGTCGTGGCGGAGGGCCTCCACCAACTGCGACCATCCCAGCCCGGCCTCCTGGGCGAGCGATGCCGAGATGGCCTCGTCCAGCCACATGGGGGACGCCGGCAGGAACCGCAGCACGACACCGACGATCACCGACACAGCCACCACGGCCGTGATCCAGCGCTTCAGACGAGCAGCCTCCACGGCGGATGAGCGTACCTTCGGGCCCCGGAACAGTCCGGTACGCTCTGTCCGCACCCGGTCGCCACCAGGCCGGTGGCGGACCACGCCCCACCTGATGAGCACCCTCCCGAGCGCCCCCGTCGACCCGTCACCAGCACAACTCCGACCGGTGGTGATCGGTGCAGGGCCGGCCGGCCTCACCGCCGCCTACCAGTTGGGCAAGGCCGGCGTCCGGTCCACGGTCCTGGAGGCAGACGACGTCGTGGGAGGGATCAGCCGGACCGCCGTACGCGATGGCTGGCGGTTCGACATCGGAGGACACAGGTTCTTCACCAAGGTCCGCTCAGTGTCGGACCTCTGGCACGAGATCCTGGAGCCGGAGGACTTCCTACTGCGGCCCCGCATGAGCCGGATCTTCTACCGGGGCAAATTCTACGACTACCCCCTACGGGCCATGAACGCCCTCCGGAACCTGGGCATCCTGGAGGCCGTCCGTTGCGTGCTCTCCTACGTCTGGGTGCGGATCCATCCACCCCGCGACCTCACCTCCTTCGAGGGATGGACCGCCAGCCGGTTCGGGTGGCGGCTCTACCGGACATTCTTCAAGACCTACACGGAGAAGGTCTGGGGAATTCCGGCCGACGAACTCCAGGCCGACTGGGCAGCCCAGCGGATCAAGAACCTGTCCCTCTTCAGCGCCGTCGTGAACTCGCTGATGCCGCGACGAAACCAGAAGGACATCACCAGCCTCATCGAGGAGTTCGAGTACCCGCGCTACGGGCCGGGGATGATGTGGGAACGGTGCCACGAGCTGGTCACCGAACAGGGGTCCGATGTGATCCTGGAGCATCCGGTCCGACGGATCCGCCACTCCAATGGCCTGGCCCACGAGGTGGAGGCCAACGGACCGGACGGTCCGGCCGTGTTCCCCGCCAGCCACGTCATCTCGTCGATGCCCCTGCCACACCTCCTGATGGCGATGGACCCTCCGATCCCCGAGGACGTACAGCAGGCGGCCGGGGGCATCGGGTACCGCGACTTCCTCACCGTGGCACTGGTCGTACCGGCTGAGGATGGGTTCGAGGACAACTGGATCTACATCCACTCCCCGGAGGTCCGGGTGGGGCGGGTGCAGAACTTCGGGCAGTGGTCACCGCACCTCGTCAAGGAGGGCAGGACCTGCCTGGGCCTCGAGTACTTCGTCAACGAGGGAGACGACCTCTGGAGCTCCACCGACGAGGACCTGGTCGAGCGCGGCAGGACCGAAATGGAGCACCTCGGCCTCCTGGACCCCGCCCGGGTGGAGGCCGGCTACGTCGTCCGGATGCCGAAGGCGTACCCGATGTACGACGCCGACTACCAGGCAAACGTTGAGGTCCTCCGGGGCTGGCTGGCGACCAACGCACGCAACGTCCACCCGGTGGGTCGCAACGGCATGCACCGGTACAACAACCAGGACCACTCCATGTACACCGCCATGCTCACCGTGGAGAACCTGCTGGCTGACGGCAGCGGGACCTGGCACGACGTCTGGCAGGTGAACGTGGAGGAGGACTACCACGAGGAGCATCGAATGGCCGAGGCTGACGGGGCCTGAGGATGTCGCCCCGCACACTGCGGCCCGACGGGGAGGCGACACGACGCGATCCGGGCTTCCCACGTCGCCTCGCCCTGATCTTCCTAGTCGGCTTCGTCCTGAGGGTGGCCTACGTCCTGCTGGTCGAGCGGGGATCTCCCCTCTCGGGTGACGGCATCTACTACCACGAGGCCGCGAACCTGCTGGCCGACGGCCTCGGCTTCACCGAGCCCTACCGGTACCTGCACGGTGGAGCCCAGGAATACCTGTTCGTGGCCGACCCTTCGACGATCACGGCCAGCGCCAACACGGCACTGCCGGTGGGCCATGTCGAGCCCACCGCCGGCCATCCCCCTCTCTGGGTGCTGGTGCTCGGCTTCTCCTCGATCCTGGGCTTCACCAGCGTGGCCGCCCACCAGATGCTCGGAGCGCTCGTCGGGGCGGTCGGGGTGGTCGCCATCGGGTGGGCCGGTCGGACGCTCGACGGGCCGAGGACCGGCCTGATCGCCGCCGCCCTCGCCGCATTCCATGCCTGCCTGTGGCTGAGCGACGGGCTGGTCATGTCCGAGAGCCTGGTAGTCACCGGAACCGCCCTCATGGTGGGTTGCGCCATCCAGGCGCACAGGTCGTCCGACAGACGATGGATCCTCCTACTGGGCCTCGTGGGTGGCCTTACCGCCCTGGTCCGTGCCGAGATGCTGCTGGTCCTACCCCTGGCGGCACTCCCCGTCCTCTGGACGCCCGGGACCGGGACCCGACGCCGCCTGATGCGCTACATGGCGATCGGCCTCGTGGCCGGAGCGGTGCTGGCTCCATGGGCGGCCCGGAACCTACGCAGCTTCGAGGAACCCGTCCTGTTGTCCAACGGCCTGGGAATCCTCCTCGCCCAGACGAACTGTGACGCCACCTACTACGGGGACAAACAGGGATCGTGGGAGTTCCAGTGCGGCCTCCCGCAACCGCTCCTGATCGATGGCACCCCGGGAGACGAGTCTCAGCGAGAGCTGGTGTACCGCCAGCGGGGACTGGATTACGTGGCCGAACATCCGGGCCGTCTCTTCAGCCACGTGGTGCCGAAGCGCGTCGGACGCTTCTGGGGCCTCTACGCCCCGATCCAGCAGCTCCGCTCCGACATCCTCGTGGAGGGCCGCAATTTCAGGCTCTCGGTCCTCGGACTGGTCCAGTTCTACGTGTCCGTCCCCCTCGCCGTGGTCGGAGCAGCATGGCTGCGACGACGTGGCCAGCCACTCCTGCCCCTGCTGGCCGTGCCGCTGGTCGGGACCGTCCTGGCTGCCCTCACGCTCGGCGCCACCCGCTACCGGGTCCCCACCGACGTGGTGCTCGTGCTCCTCGCCGCTGTAGCCGTGGCCCGCTTCCGTGACCGGCGAGACTCGCCGGACCCGGCTCTTAGGCTCCCCTGATGGTCCCCCCCGTCACCGTCACCCTCGACGTGGAGGACCTCCGCCCGGACCAGGACCTTCCGGAGAGGGTCGTGGCCATGACCGACCTGGTCCTGGACATGCTGGCCGACGCCGAAGTCCGGGCATCCATATTCGTGGTCGGTGAGCTGGCCGAGCGACGGCCCGGGATCGTGCAACGCGCCGCCCGGGACGGCCACGAGATCGGCCTCCACTCATGGTCCCACGTCCCGATCCCGACACAGCGGCCCGAGGACTTCCTGGCCGACATCGAACGCGGGCGGTCACTCCTGCAGGACCTCTCGGGACAGGAGGTCACCGGCTACCGGGCTCCGATGATGTCGTTGGTCCCGGCATCGGCGTGGGCCGTCCCCCTCATCGTGGAGGCCGGCTTCACCTACTCATCCAGTGTCCTTCCGGGCCCGAGCCCCCTCTACGGGTGGCCCGGGCTGCCACGCCGCCCATTCCGGTGGTCCGGCGGCCCCATCGAGTTCCCGTGTCCGATGGTGCGTCTCGGCCCGATTGACCTCCCCTATCTGGGCGGCACCTACCTCCGTCTACTGCCAGCCGCCGTGAGGCGTATCGGACTGCGCCGCTCCGCTACCGACGAGGCCCTGTGGGCCTACTGCCATCCGTGGGAGTTCGACACCGACGAGGCCTTCCACCCACACGACCACATCGGCACCCTCGCGAGCCGCATCGCCTGGCTGGGACGCTCGCGGATGCGACGGCAGCTGCGTCGTCTCCTCGTGGAGCCGGTGGCTACCCCGCTCGCCGAGGTGGCAGACAACCTCGCTGGATGCGACCTTCCAGTGGTGGATCCGAACCGACCGCCAGAGCTCGGCTCGGTGGCACGGTGGGCAAACGGTCGGCTCCGCCAGCAGTGATCAACGACTGGAGCAGGGCCCGGATCCCCAGGACCTTCAACGGACGCCTGGCGGCGATCACCTGCATTGGACTGTTGGTTCGTCTCGTCCACCTGGTCCTCATCGCCGCCGACAACCCCCTGAGTGGCGACGCTGCCGGCTACCACATGGCGGCCAATCTCTTCGCTGACGGCCTGGGCTTCCCGGAGCCCTTCCGCTACTACTTCGGCGGCATCGACGTCGTTCCCCTGCCGACGGGCGAGCTGCTCGTGGAGACACCCATCGGCCACCTCGAGGCTTCCGCCGGACACCCACCGGTGTGGGCCATGCTCCTCGGGGCCTTCGCCTTCCTGGGCTTCACCAGCGTCGTGCAGCAGCAGGTGGTGTCCGTCGTCCTGGGGGCACCCGCGATCGTGCTCATGGGGCTGCTGGGCAGGGAGGTCCGATCCGAGCGGGTAGGGCTGCTGGCCGCCGCAGCCACCGCCGGCTATGCCTTCATCTGGGTGAACGACGGCCTCATGATGGCCGAGACCGCTGCTATCGCCATGGCCACGGCGACAATGCTCGTGGGTGTCCGATTCTGGAAGAAGCCGAGCCGTCGCTCCGCTCTGGTCCTTGGTGTCGTGGGTGGGCTGGCGGCACTCACCCGGGCCGAGTTGGTCCTCTTCCTGCCGATTGTGGCCGCCGTCGTCCTGATTCGGTCACCGATCCCGTGGAGGGAGAGGGTCGTTCGCTATGCCTGCTGCGGTGCGGCGGCCATGGCGATCTGCATGCCATGGTTCGCTCGCAACATCGCGACCTACGACGCTCCTGTGTTCCTCTCCAACGGGATCGGCACCGTCCTGGTCCAGGCGAACTGCGATGCGACCTACTACGGGCCGGACCTCGGCTACTGGCAGATCACCTGCGGTAATCCGTCGCCGTACGGGCCGCAGGGCGAGATCCTGGGCGAGTACGAGCGCGACCAGGTGGTCAGGAAGCGCGCCTCCGAATACATCTCGGCCAACCGGGCACGCCTGCTGACCGTGGTCGTCCCGGCCCGGATAGGTCGCATGTGGGGGGTGTACGAGCCAATCGGACAACTCCGTCGAGACGTCCACGTGGATCGACGCTCGATGTCCGTATCCCTGCTCGGCCTAGCCCAGTTCGCCCTAGTGGTGCCCCTGGCGGTGGTCGGAATGGAGGTAGTCCGGCGACGCCGCGGACCGCTCCTGGTCCTAGCAGCCTGGATTCCGATAGCCACATTCACGGCGGCCACCACGTTCGGCAACACCCGATACAGGACTGCGGCCGAGACCTCCCTGGTCATCCTCGCCGCCGTGGCAGTGGATGCATTCCTGGATCGGCGACACCCGGGTGCGCCCGGAAAGGCTCAACCGCTGGAGGCCTCGCAGCCCCCCGGAGGATCGTCATAGCGGGCATCGCCGGTCCAGGCACCCTCCCACCAACGATCCGACGGCTCGCCCACCTCCAGCATGGTTCGAAGGGCTGCCAGCACCAGGTCTCCCAGTAGGGCTGCTCCCCCGGGGCACAGATGGCCATCGTCGCGGCCCGCGCGCACCTTCCTGACCTGGACCTGAAGTCCGGCCAGACCCGTCCTGAAACGGGTGAAGTCCCCGTCCGGGTTCCCGAGGGCCTGTCCGCTGTCCAGGTACACGACCCGGTCGCGACGAACGGCGAGGGCCTCGAACAGTCCGTTGGCGACGCCACGGGCCTCTTCGAGGTGCTCGGAGGATGGCGTAGGCGGCATGCCCAGCCAGATGACGGTGGCCCCGCTGTCCAGCATCCTGTCGGCCACCTCATCCAGGCGCCGACCGTATGCATCCGGATCAGCGAGGATCCCCACATGGTCCCAACCTCCCAGCATCACCACCACGACACCGGGTCCGGCCAGAAGGGCTTCGGCCAGATAGCTATCAAAACCCGGTCGCAACAGGCCGATACCGCCGAATGACCGAGACTCGACCCGGACATCGCCGGTGGACTCCAGAGCGGCGCGGATGCCCGGATCAGCGTCGAACGCCACGCTGTCCCCGATGCTCACGACCAGGAGCCTGTCGCCACCACCGGTCGTCACCACGGCGATGGAGACGGCCGCCGCCATCAGGAGGACCGCCATGACCAGCCACCCGGCGAGAGCGTGATCGCTCACCGTGGATCCCCGCCGACGGGCGTCGACATCATGAACCGGGGGCATGGGAAGCGAGGGTACATCTGCGGACGGGCCGTTCCGGAGGCCACCGGTAGGCTGGCCCACCCATGTACCGGTCCCCCACCCGACAAAGGTCGCGACGACGCCGCTGGACCACCATGACCATCGTCCTGCTGGGGCTCTGGATTGCAACAGCCCCGTTCTCCCGACCGCTCCCCGGCGGAACACCGTTCTCGTTCGGGTCCACTCCGGAGGTCGGCTGTCGTACCCCACTGGTCGGCGCTTTCGTCGGCGATGCTCCCAGCGCAGACGTGTACACCTCGCCCAGGCCGGTGGCCGGCGACCCGATGTCGACCACCACCGTGGAGTGTGGGGGCAGGGCGCGGTTCCGCCTGGCGCTCGGCACCACGCTGCTGGTAGTCGCAGTCGGTCTCCTGGTCGTCGACCGGCGTAGTGGCGGCTGAGGTCGTCGTGGAGAGTCTCACTCCAACCGTCACCCTGCTGAACGAGGTGTTCGGCTTCGATCCCCCCACCGACGTCGACCACCTCGAGTGGTACTACCGCGGCAATCCCGAGGGTCCGGCAGCCGTGGGTCGGGTGGACGCCGACGGACGACAAGTGGGCAACTACGCCCTGGTCCCCCTCAGGTTCCAGTCGGCCGACGGGAGGGAGATCCGCCTGGGCCTCGGCGTGGACCTCTGCGTCCATCCCGACGCCCGTGGAACTGGCACATACCGCCGGACGGTGGAGGACAGCTACCGGGCGGGAATCGCCGGTGGGCTGGACGGCATACTCGGGGTGGCAAACGCCCAGTCGATGCCACGGATGGTGGAGACGATGGGATGGTCGGCCTTGGAGTCACTTCCTGTCCGGTTGCTGACTCCCCAACCCGGCGGTGAACGGCTTTCCCCCGTCCCTGTGGACCCCGCCCTGCTGGGGGGCGGCCTACTCGACGAGCTCCTCCCCGAGCCGACCCGGGCCCCATCCAGCGGCCACGCCACGATCTGGAGCGCGGAGCTCCTGCGGTGGCGCCTGGCACGACCGGGAGCGAGCTACGTCCTCCACGTCGGTGGGGACGTCGTGCTGGTGAGCTGCACGACAATGGTGGGACCCGTCCGGGTGGCAATCCTCCTGAAGGCGATACTTCGTCGCCCGCTTCAGGGGCCCCTGCCGTCCGGTCCCCTGGCGGCGGCCCTGGCCAGGCACCACCGGACCCCGCTCGTGCTCCACTGGGGGGCCAACCCCGGCATCCGCTTCTCAGGCCTCCGTGTGCCAAGGCGCCTCCAGCCCAGTCCACTGGGACTCGTCCTCCACAGCCTCTCCACCGGCGAAGGGTCCCCGATCGGTGACGACGGCATCACCCTCACGTCGTTCGAGTTCCTGGACTTCGACGCCTACTGACCGGGACCAGTCGCCGGCCGAATCAGACAACCGGAGCGGGCGCTACCGTGGCGGTGTGCGCACAGCGGTGATCATTCCCGCCTTCAACGAGGCCGATGCACTGCCCGGGGTGCTAGCCGAGCTGGCTCGTCAGAATCCCGACCACGACATCGTGGTGGTGGACGACGGTTCAACAGACGGCACGGCGATCGTGGCACGGGCGGCCGGAGCGACATGCCTCCGCCTTCCCTTCAACCTCGGCATAGGCGGAGCGCTCAGGCTGGGCTTCCGCTACGTCGTTGAGCAGGGCTACGACCGGGCATACCAGTTCGATGCCGACGGGCAGCACGACGCCTCGCAGGTCGAGGCACTCCTGACCGGGTTGGACGATGCGGACATGGTCATCGGAAGCCGCTTCATGGGAGACCGGGGCTACCGGGCGGGGCGCACCAGGAGCCTGGCGATGGCCCTACTGCGCCGCCTGGTCACGTTGATCTGCGGCCAGGCCTTCACCGACACCTCGTCGGGCTTCCGTGCCTTCCAGCGCCCCGTCCTGAAGCTCTTCGCCACCGAATATCCGGTTGAGTACATGGAGTCGGTCGAGGCACTCGTGCTGGCCGTCCGACGCGGCTTCACCGTGCGTGAGGTGCCTGTGGTGATGCACGACCGGGCCGGTGGCAGGGCATCGAATCGCAACCTTCGCCTCGCGTACCACTTCGTCCGGCTCCTGATCGTCCTGGTCGCTGGCGGGACCAGCCGTGGTCGGAGGGCCGCATCGTGACCGGCCAGACACACGCCCTGCTGGCCGGCCTCACCGTCGTAGCCGTGGCGGTGATCGTGCGGCTGGTCCATCGCCAGGTCCTGAAGGCCAAGTACACAGTCCTGTGGCTGACGGTCGGGCTGGTCCTGGCCGTCACCGCCTCGGTTCCCACCCTTCTGGACAGGGCTGCCGACCGGCTCGGCATCTGGTACCAGCCGACGCTCTTCATGCTCCTGGCCATCGGCTTCCTTCTGCTCCTGGCCATGCACTTCTCCTACGAGCTGTCCCGGATGGAGAAGCGGATCCGGGCACTCGCCGAGGAGGTGGCCCTGCTGAGGGGGCCGGACGACGACGACCGTCGGTCAGCGGGCTGAACCCCGGTCAGTCGCCAGCCTCCAGCCAACCGTCGTCCACGAGCCGCTGCTCGAGTTGTCGGGCCAGCAGGTCGGCTCCCACCTCCTCGAAGTGCACCCCGTGCTTCTTGCGGAGTTGGACCATCCGACCCCGGTCATCGGGGATCTGGTCACGGTAGGCACCGGCACCATCGCCCAGGACCTCCATAGAGTCCAGGTCCGAGGCCCCCGAGCCCCAGGCGGCCGTAACCGATGCCCAGACCTCGTTCAGCTCATCTGTCAGGAACCGCTGGTCCCGCATCCGCGGCGTCGTCCACCAGTACACATAGGCGCCGTCGGCACGCCAGCGCGACATGGCCTCGTCGGCCCGCCCGGCCAGTACCTCTGTCCACCGAAGTGACCCGGGCACGAGGCCCTCGCCCTCCAGGACATGCCCCTCGAACTCGTTTGCTCCGATCATCACGACGACCACGTCTGGGTGGATCCCGGCGATCATCCCGGCGTAGTCGGCCAGGACGTCGTCGTCCCAGTCCCAGTGCGGAACGGTGAAGCCGAAGCCGAGGGCGCCGCGCCCCTCGACCACCACATCGGGGCGCCGGTCGAGGGTCCGTTCCATCCCCCGTTGGAGGTCGAGCATGAGTGAGTCACCCACTGCCAGGATCCGGAGTGGATCGTCGGCCGAGCCCATCCGTACCGCAGGGAACACGTCGACCACTTCAGTGGTGGGCGCCACCGCCGACACAGCAGTAGTGGTTGTCACCGACGCTAGAACGGTCGCCTCGGGAGCCTCGCCATCGTTCGGCAGGGCGCTCGGGTCAGCGGGGCTCAATGTCGTGGAAACCCCCGTCGCTCCGAGCTCCCCCGTAGCTGCCGGCACCTGAATCGTGGTGGTGGTCGTCGGGTCCCGGACCGCCGGGGCGAAGGTCACCGGCGCAGGACCCGAATCCAGGATCTCGGTCACCCGCTCCAGCGGCTGGTCCAGGGAGAGCTTCCTTGCCACACGAACCAGCGGGCTGGTCAGGGCACTTGCGACGTCTCGCCGCCAGCCCTCGGGCTGAGACCCTGCCCACCCGTCCGCGGCATCGGGTGCGAGCAGGTTGGCCAGCACCAGCACGGCGACTGCCATGAGGAGGAGGCGGGCGGCGCCCCAGCGGGGGGTTCTGGCCGAGCCGGTCATCGGGCGGGGAGAATAGTGCGATAGGCCTTTCGCCCGGCGGATATTGCGAATATGTTACGGATTGCCGCGAAATGGCACCGCGCTTCATTTAGCGTTGCACGCAACGAACCGATCCGGATTCACGAAGACCGGATTCGTCTCTCAACCAAAAGGGGTATCCAAACATGATGTCAACCATTCTCACCCTGATCATTCTTGCAATGGTCTTCCAGGGTGTGCTTGCAGTACTCAACAGCATCCTCGACACCGTCGGTGTCGGCTCGATGCTGAGTGGCCTTCCGGTCGTCGGGTCCAACCTGAACCTGATCTGGGCGTACCTGTTCGTCACGGTCAGCAGCGTGGGTGGCTTCGGCTACGCAGGCTCTACCGAGATCCTGGGCATGGGTGATTTCGGCACCGACGTAGGTACCGCCCTGGCGATCTGCGCCTTCATCCCGGTGAAGGACGCCGCTCTCTCGGCCCTCGGCAAGGGCTTGTCGCGCTGACCAAGGTCTGACAGAAAGCCCCGCCGCCCCAGGGTGGCGGGGCTTTCGTCGTTTTCCAGCTCAACTATGTTCGGAATGTGCCCCGAACGCCTGTTCGGTTTCGACTACGGTCGGGAGATGCTCCAGGGCACACTGTTCGGCACGCTCCCCTTCGGCCTGGCCAACATCTCCGAACGGGTTCGACGGACCATGCTGGACGACGAGTGCTGGGTCGACCACCTCGACGGCTGGGTGACCGGCGCAGACGACCTGTACCTTGAATTTCGACGAGCCTTCGACTGGCGTACCCACAGGCGCTGGATCATGGATCGCGAGGTGGTGGAACCGAGGCTCAGCACCGGGATCAGGCAGCCATCACCAGAGTTGCGCCTGATGGCGACCAGCCTCGGCCGGCACTACGGCCTGGGGTTCACCGCCAGTTGGGCCAACCTCTACCGCCACGGATCCGACAGCGTGGCCTGGCACGGGGACCGCTTTCGCCCCGGTGCTGTCCACGAGACGGTTGCACTCCTATCCCTCGGAGGCCCCAGGACACTGCGGGTCCGTCCCCGCGGTGGCGGACCGTCGCTCCCATGGAACCTGGCCTCTGGCGACCTGCTCGTGATGGGCGGCCCGACCCAGCACCGTTTCGAGCACTGCGTGCCCAAGGTGGGCCTGACTGCACCCAGGATCAGCGTGGCCTTCCGCTGCCCGCTCGGCCGTGAGTTCGACCCGACCGTCGTGGATGGGCCGTCGGGACGCAGACTGGAACCCTCCCGCCTCTGAGCAGGTCGGTCACGGCCACTACGGTCCCCCCAACGCCCGACGCTGGAAGACAGAGGTGAATGAACCATGGGTCGATTCGACGGAAGGGTGGCCCTGCTGACGGGAGCCGCTTCGGGCATCGGTAGGGCTACCGCTCTGCGTCTGGCAGCCGACGGAGCCACCATCGCCGGCTTCGACCGTGATGGTGACGGGCTCGGAGCGGTCGCCGAGGAGGTGTCCTACGCCGGAGGGACGATGACCACCACGGTGGGCGACGTGTCGATCCGCGAATCCTGCGTGGCAGCCGTTGACGAGGCGGTGAAGGCCCACGGCCGCCTCGACGTGCTGGCCAACATCGCCGGCGTCTGCTGGAGCGAGCACGTGGCGGAGACCACCGAGGAGGCCTGGGACTCGATGCTGGGGATCAACGTCTCCGGCGTCTTCTGGTGCTGTCAGGCGGCAATCCCCCACCTCATCGCCACCAACGGCAACATCGTGAACATCGCCTCCAACGCTGGCCTCATGGGCCAGGCCTACACGGTCGCCTACTCCACGACCAAGGGTGCCGTTGTGAACATGACACGCGCCCTGGCAATGGAGTTCATAAAGCAGCCGATACGAATCAACGCCATCGCACCCGGTGGCGTCGACACCTCCATGACGCGCAACTACTCCCTGCCTGACGACCTCGACTTCTCCCTAATGCAGCCCTACATCGGCTTCAGGGACATGGCCGATGCCGAGGAGCTCGCCAACGTCATCGCCTTCGTGGCCTCCGACGAGGCCAGCCGCATACACGGAGCGATCATCCCGGTGGACGGGGGCCTCACCGCCGGCTGACACGGGCCGCCGGGCGGTGCTGGAAGTACCGTCTGTAACCATGGACCGTCCATACGTACTAGGAGTCGACCTGGACGGTGTCTGCGGGGACTACACCGCCGCCTTCCGTTCGGTGGTCGCCACAGAGTTGGGTGTCGAGGAGTCCTCCCTGCCGCTCGATCGGTCATGGGACTTCTCGGAGTGGGGCCTCTCGGCCGACGAGTTCGAGCGCCTCCACCGCCTGGCCGTCTCCGAGCACAGGATGCTGCGCTGGATGCCGGTGATCGCCGGAGCGGCCGAGTCCCTCTGGAGGCTCTCCGATGCCGGCGTGTGGATCCGTGTCATCACCCACCGGCTCTACGTCAACTGGGGCCACGCCATCGCCATAGCCGACACCGTCGAGTGGTTGGATCAGGTGCGCATCCCGTACCGCGACATCTGCTTCATGGGAGACAAGCCCGAGGTGGGAGCGGACCTCTACATCGACGATGCGCCGCACAACGTCACGGCCCTGCGCGAGAGCGGCAACCGTGTGGTCCTGTTCGACGCCCCCTACAACCAGGCGGTGATCGGACTCCGGGCGCAGGACTGGGCGGAATGCGAACAGATGGTGCTGCGTGACGCTGCAACCGCCGGCTTCGAGTTCCAGACCTCGCTTCCCGGCATGGACCGGGGTTCAGGACGCCTGGAGGACTGAGGACGAAAGGGCGGTCAACGTCGCCGGAAATCGGGGACACGCTTCTCTGCGAAGGCCCGCGGGCCCTCCTTCGCATCCTCGGACGAGAACACCGATCGGATGAGCGGGGCCTCGAACTCGAAGGCCTCCGCTTCGGTCATTCCCGACGTTCCCCGGAGTGTCCTGAGGATCGCCTCGACCGCCAGCGGACCGTTGGCAGCCACCGTCGCCGCAATCTCAAGGGCCCGTTCAAGCGCGGTCCCGTCGGGTACCAGGTGCCCCACGAGGCCCAACCCCAATGCTTCGGTGGCCTTCAGGTGCCTTCCTGTGAGGAGGATGTCGGCGGCCACGGTGAACGGGACCTGTCGGGCCAGTCGCACGGCCGAACCGCCACCCGGGTAGAGGGACCAGCGGGCCTCCGACACCCCAAAGGTGGCACCTTCGGCAGCCACCCGGATCTCGGTGCCCTGCAGGATCTCTGTGCCGCCGGCAATGGCGTTGCCCTCCACGGCGGCGATCACGGGAACCCGGGGGTGACGGGTCTTGAGAAGCCCGTCGTAGATCCAGTCTGAGCCGTGGCGCTCCATCCGCCCCTTCACGTCGTAGTCGTCGCCGTCGTCCACGTCGCCGGCCATCGCCCGGAGGTCCATGCCGGCCGAGAAGTGGCCGCCGGCGCCGGTCAGGATGCAGACCCGGACATCAGGGTCGGCGTCGATCTCGTCCCATGCGTCGGCCAGGCGGGCGAACATCGCCAACGTCATGGCATTGCGCCTGGCCGGCCGGTTCATGGTCAGGACTACCACCGGTCCGTCCTTCTCGATCAGCAGGTCCGGCACTTGTCCTCCTCGGTTCGGAACATCAACCGACCAACGCCGGCATAACCTCGTTGGCCACCAGATGTAGGGACTCCCAGCCGATGGCCGGATCGATACCCCCGCAGAGGGGATGCAGGACCGCCACCCCGCCGGACCGCACGAGGTCCACGCACTCCTCGGGTGTGACGATGAGATGCTGTCCTGCGGCGCGCAACTGGTCCACGTCGTCGGCCTCAACCATCCAACTCGTCCGCTGGTCCGGATACTGCCATGAGGCGTAGATGCTGGCGTCGTACACGAGGTTGGCCCCGATCCGGTCCCAGAGGCCATCCGGATCCCGGGTGACCATGACGAGACCCGGCCCGGTCGGCATCATGCAGAACGGCGTCTCGTGTCCACAGGCGGCCGACTCCGAGAGGTAGGCGTCCATCAGGGCCTGATCGGAGATAGCGGGCATGAACGGCAGGTGGAGACGGGCAGCCCGCCTCGCCGAGGCCTCGACGGATCCGCCGACGGAGAGAAGGGAATGGGGATCCGAAACCGGCCGCGGGGTCACCCAGGCTGTGCGACCGTCGACCTCGAATGGCTCGCCCTCCCATGCATGGAGGATCGTGCGGATGCCCGCCTCGGCCTCAGCCCCCCGCCTACTCCTGTCCCTTCCGAACATCTCGAACTCGGACTCCCTGTAGCCGATGCCGACAACCACGTTCAGCCGACCGGGCGCCAGGAGGTCCAGGGCGGCCACGTCCTCTGCCACCCGGAGGGGGTCGTGCAGAGGCAGGAGTAGTGCGGAGACCGAGCAGAAGAGGTTCCTGGTGGCGCCCAGGACCGCCCCGGCGACGGTCAGCGGCGCATTCATGAAGCCGTCCTCGCTGCCGTGGTGTTCCGACAGGACGACGCCTGCAAAGCCCTCCCCGTCGGCCCAACGGGCCATCTCCAGCATCTCGCCGTACTGGGCGGCCGGTGTCAGACCCTCGACGAACGGTGGGATCCTCAGGTCGAAACGGAGCAGGAACATGCATTGCCTCCCGGTCGCAGGCGGACGGATCCGATCATCTGGCGGCGAAGGCGGTACGAACCACCTCGAGGTCCTCGCTGTTGGTCATTCCTATCCACTCCTCGGTGGTGGAGAGCACCCGGACCTCCAGGGAACCCTCCCGGCGTTGGTCGTCCAGGGCTTCAGGCAGCAGGAACTCCACCGTCTCGTCTCCCTGATGGCGGCCGTGGAACTCCTCCCACTGGCCCACGAGTCGATCCACGGCGTGGCGTGGCAGGCCCCAGATGTTCATCGAGACCGGTACCGACGGGTCCAGATCGCCCGGAGGATCCAGAGCGGTGATCGTTGCACCGCTCCAGCCGATCCCGTGCGTCTCCAGCAGCCCGTCGAGCAGGCCGTCGCCATCCAGCCGGCATACCCCGCGCGACACCGTGCCGGTCGCCGGAAGGGTCCCCGCCAAGGGGAAGCCGAGCATGACTGCCCGGGTACCGTCGGCTGCGATCGCTCCGGCGACCAACTCCACACCGGTCGGCCCGTAGTAGTCGTCGGCGTTCAGCACCAGGGCGGGGCCTCCCAGGATCGTCGCCACCGAGGACACGGCGTGGCCCGTGCCCCAGGGCCTGGCACGGGCCGGCCCGAAGGCGTCCTGGTGGACCACCTCCAGCTCCAGGTCGCTGCCGTGGTGCCTTCGGATGTGTCTCCGCAGGTCGTCGTCGATGTCGGAACGGGCAATCACCACGATGCGGTCCACCCCGGCCGAACGGGCATCACGGATCGTGAAGTCCAGGATCGCCTCACCGGCCGGTCCCACCTCGGCCAGCTGCTTCACCCCGCCGAACCGGGTTCCGAGGCCGCCCGCCATGATCACCAGTGAGGTGTCGGACACGCTCACAGCAGCTCAGTCAGCCGCGGCGTTGGGGTCCCGGTCACCGCGCAGGAACGCCTCACGTGCCGCATCGCCGGCTCCCCTGAGGTTTAGCTCGAAGGTGAACCCCTGCTCGAAGCGGTAGCTGCGGTGTACGTCAACGGGATCGATTCCGTTCAGGGAGGCCTTGGCCGCTCGCACCACGACCGGATCCTTGTCGGCGATCACACCTGCGACCTCGAGTGCCACCTGGCGTAGCTCGCCGTCGGGCACCACCCTGAGCACCGATCCGTAGGCGTGGAGTTCCTCGGCGGTGGCCGGTTCGCAGCTGTAGAGCATCCAGCGGGCACGGTGGGCCGGAACGAGGCGCATCAGGTGCGTGGCCGCTCCCAGGGCGCCGTTGTCGACCTCCGGAAGGCCGAAGTTGGCACCCTCGACAGCCACGACCACATCGGCGTTCCCTGCCAGGCCTATGCCGGTACCCAGACAGAAGCCGTTCACTGCCACGACCACAGGTACAGCACACTCGTAGACGGCCCGGAAGGCCTCCAAGCAGGACCGGTTGGCCTCCAGGAGCCCTCCGTGGCCGTCCATTGCCTGGATCTCCTTGATGTCCACACCGGCGCAGAAGCCACGCCCCTCGGCCGTCAGGACCACAGCCCTGACGTCGCCGGCACGCCCGTAGCCGTTCAGGAGATCGGCCAGTCCGTAGGTGTCGGCGATCCCCAGGGCGTTCACCGGTGGATTGTCCATGACGATTGTGGCCACGCCTCCGTGGATCGTCTCGTGCAGTGCCATGACTTCCTCCGTCTCCTCAGCGCCGGACCAGTACAGAGGACCCGTGGCCGAAGAGGCCCTGGTTGGCCGTGACACCGACCCTCGCCCCCTCCACCTGGCGCCCGCCGGCCTGGCCTCTCAACTGCCAGGTCAACTCGCAGACCTGGGCGATGGCCTGGGCCGGAACAGCCTCGCCGAACGCACCCAGCCCGCCACTCGGATTGACCGGGATCCGTCCACCGATGCTCGTCGCTCCAGATCGCAGCAGGGACTCCGCCTCACCCACCTCGCAGAGCCCGAGCTGCTCGTACCAGTCCAACTCCAGCGCCGAGGAGAGGTCGTACACCTCGGCCACGTCCACGTCGCCTGGACCCATTCCGGCTTCCTCGTATGCCCTTGCACCGATCGACTCCTTGAATCCCAGGTCCGGGGCGTCGGTTCCGGCAGCCGAGTCGGTCGCCAGGTAGGGCAGGTCGATGACCGTGTCAGGATAGGTAGGGGTGACCGTCGACAGCCCGGCCACCCGCACGGGGTCCACGACACCCAGCGACCTGGCGTAGTCCATGGAGCTGACCACCAGGGCCGCCCCACCATCGCTGGTGGCACAGATCTCCAGTAGCCGCAACGGGTCGGACACGACCGGCGAGTTGGCGACGTCCTGAATCCCGTACTCCTTGGGGTAGCGGGCGTTGGGATTGTGGACGCCGTGTCGGCTGTTCTTGGCCTTCACCATGGCGAAATCCTCCGGAGTAGCCCCGTGCAGAGCCATTCGCCGCCGAGCGTGGAGAGCGAAGTAGACGGGGTTGGTGGCGCCCACCATGTGGAACCTAAGCCAGTCCGTATCGTCCGGACGATCGCCGTCCGCCGGCGCCAGGAAGCCCTTCGGGGTGGTGTCGGCGCCGACTACCAGCGCGACATCACAGGCGCCCGAGAGGATCTGTCCCCGGGCGATCGACAACGCCGTCACGCCCGAGGCGCAGGCAGCGTAGGAACTGGCCACCTGCGCACCGGTGAAGCCCAGCGCCCTTGCGAAGGTGGATCCCGAGACGTAGCCGGGGTAGCCGCACCTGACGGTGATGGCGCCCGACACGAAGCCCACGTCGCGCCAGTCCACGGCTGCATCAGCCAGGGCCTGCCGTGCAGCATGAACCCCGTACTCGGTGAAGTTGCGGCCCCACTTTCCCCAAGGGTGCATACCCGCGCCGAGGATCGCCACCTCATCCATCCGATCCACCTCCGCTGGAACCCGATCGTTCGCCCACCGGTCGCCACTGCCAGGTCAGGTACTCGCTCTCCTCGTCCTCGTAGAGCACGCCGGTGACCAGCTCCACCTCCATGCCCACCGCCAGGTCCTCAAGGCTCCATCCCGGAGCCACCTGGCCCAGGATGACCATCTGTTCCAACTCCAACTCGACTGCAGCCACGACCACCGGCACGTACGGCTCGGTGATGATGAAGGGTGGAGGTGGCGGATAGGCGCTGTTGGTGAAGGACCAGATCCGGCCGAACCGGCTGAGCTCCACCTCCTCGACTCCCCCGGCGGGATTGCGCGGGTCCGAACCGCCCAGGTGCAGGGGGAAGCAGTAGCCCCCCGAACCAGTCAAGCGGCCACCGATCAGGTGGGGCTCGTCATCGAGGGTGAAGAAGCCCTCCACGGCGGGGACCCGTATTTTGGTGGTTCCGGTCATCGACGCTCCGCTGGCCCTCGAACGGTTCGGGACCCTGTGTCCCGCCGGTGGTAGGCGATCCTATGGTCGCACCATGCGCCCATACGCAGCGGGGACAGGATCCGGACCCGTGGCCCCACATGGGCCGGACGAGGATCAGGTCTCCCGGATGCTGAAGGCCATCGGCATCGAGTACGTGGATGCCCTGGTCGCCGATGGCCACTGGCCCGTCGACGACAACCCCCTCATCAACGCTCCGCACACCGCCCGGGCCCTGGCCGACGAGTGGACCCATCCCTACGACCGGACCACTGCCGCCTTCCCGATGGGTTCCACTGCCGACAAGTACTGGCCGCCGGTCGGCCGTATCGGCAGTGCGCACGGCGACAAGAACCTGGTCTGCTCCTGCCCGGATATCGACAACTACCGCTGAAACCGGGACGGGACCATGAATACGGCCCCGTCCGGATGACGAGCACCAGAATGCCTGCCGGTACGGTCGTCGCCGTGGCTGAGACTCAGACGACTACGCAACCAGCAACCGACGGCGGCTTCACCGACGAGTCCGAATTCGCGTCTCGAGTGGAGGGGTTCCTGACGGACCACTGCTCCAGGATCAGTGACCCTGGCGACGACGAGAGCGAGGCCCACGGACTCGTGCGGACCCGTGCCTTCCAGCGTGCCCTCGTTGATGCGGGCCTCGCCGGCCTGACGTACCCGACGGTGCACGGCGGAGCGGGCCTCACACCGCGGCACCAGGAGGTGTTCACGCAACTCTCGGCCGAGTGGCGCCTGCCCAACGGTCCGCTGGCCATCTCGCACGGGATGTGCCTGCCCATGCTCGCCCAGTTCGGAACCGAGGAGCAGAAGGCCAGGTATCTGCCGGGCAACATCAGCGCTGAATCCATCTGGTGCCAGATGTTCTCCGAGCCGGGGGCCGGTTCGGACGTGGCCGGTCTGTCCATGCGGGCGGTCCGGGACGGCGAAGAGTGGATCCTGGATGGCCAGAAGGTCTGGACGTCCGGGGCGCACTACTGCGACTTCGGGATCGTGGTGGCCAGGACCGATCCGACGCTGCCAAAGCACCAGGGCCTGTCCATGTTCATCGTGGACCTACGGGCGCCGGGCATCGAGGTCCGCCCACTGGTGCAGATATCCGGCGCACGCGGGTTCAACGAGGTGTTCTTCAGCGATGCCCGCATCCCGGCCGGGAACCTCCTCGGCGAGGTGAACCAGGGTTGGAACCTGGCGGTCTCGATGCTCATGTTCGAACGGGTCTCCATCGGAGCCGGCGGCGGCGCCCTGAACGCCAGGCGCAGCCCGGAGCTGGCGGCTCTGGCACGGGACCTCGGAAGGGCGTCGGTCCCAGTGATCCGTCAGGGGCTGGCCGACCTGTACATCCGGGAGGAGATCAAGGGCTACATCGGCCAACGGATCCGGTCCAGCGTCGCTGCGGGACGGGTTCCCGGACCGGAGGGCTCTATCGCCAAGCTGAACGGTGCGGTCCTTGCCCGCCGCACACGAGATCTCGCGATGTCTATCATCGGCACAGCCGGACAGGCATGGGACGACGGGGATCCCGCGTCGGAGGCGGCGGCGCGGTGGTCGTCCTTCTGCATCAGTGCTGCCGGGGTGAGCATCGCCGGTGGGACCGACGAGGTGCAGCGAAACATCATCGGAGAACGGGTGCTGGGACTCCCGCGGGAACCCGACCAGTTCAAGGGTGCCGCCTGGCAGGACATTCCCCGGAACTGACGCTGGCGCCAGGATCGATGTTCATAGACCTCACCGACGCCCAGAAGGCCCTGCAGTCGGAACTCCGGGCGTACTTCACCGACCTGATGACGCCCGAGGTGAAGGCCAGGGTGTCAAGCGCCGAGTTCGCCGGGAACCGCGACTACAAGGCCCTGATCAGGCAGGTCGGAGCCGACGGATGGCTGGGGGTCGGCTGGCCGATCGAGTACGGGGGCCGGGGATTCACCCCGGTCGAGCAGTACATCTTCTTCGACGAGTCGCAGGCCGCCGGCTGCCCCATCCCGTTCCTGAGTACCAACACGGTCGGCCCGACCATCCGGAGGTTCGGGACCGACGCCCAGAAAGACTTCTTCCTGCCACGGATACTGGCCGGGGAGATGCACTTCTCGATCGGCTACTCGGAGCCGGATGCCGGCACCGACCTGGCTTCCCTACGGACCCGTGCGGTCCGCGACGGCGAGGACTGGGTGGTGAACGGACAGAAGCAGTTCACCAGCCTCGCCTACAACGCCGACTACATATGGCTGGCGGCCAGGACCGACCCTGATGCGCCGTCCCACAAGGGCATCACCATGTTCCTCGTGGACACCGCCGATCCGGGGTTTTCGATCCAACCTTTCGAGACGTTCGGCAACACCCACACCACCTCCACCTTCTACGACGACGTCCGGGTACCGGACTCGATGCGGGTCGGCGATGTGAACGGCGGATGGGGCCTCATCACGAACCAACTCAACCACGAGAGGGTGTCGCTGTTCCCGGGGGCACGCCTCGTCCGCATCACCGACGATGCCGTGGCCTGGGCCCGCGACACCATTGCCGCCGATGGGCAGAGGGTCATCGACCACGAGTGGGTGCGGGTAAAGCTGGCCGAGTGCCGTGCCCTGGCCCGCCACCTCGACCTCCTGAACTGGTACGTGGCATCCGAGAACACCAGCGGTCGAATGAGCCCGGCGGACTCGTCGGCCGTGAAGGTCCACGGTTCGGAGTCGATGCACCGGGTCTACACCCTCATCACCGAGGTGGTCGGGGCCACCGGCCACCTGAAGGAGGGTTCGCCCGGAACCTCCATCCTGAACGCCGTGGAGGCCTCCTACCGCAGCGTTTGGGTCCTCACCTTCGGGGGCGGCACAAACGAGGTGCAACGCGACATCATCGGAATGGCCGGGCTGGGCCTACCCCGCCAGCAGCGACGCCGGGCAGAGGCGAGGTAGCGGTCGTGGACTTCACCCCTTCGGAGGCCCAGCAGGCAGTGGTGGACCTGGCCAGCCGCATCATGGGCGACCACCTGGACATGGACCGGCACCGCGCAGTCGAGACGGCCGGAGGTTGGTTCGACCGGAACCTCTGGGAGGACCTGGCCTCCGCCGGCCTGCTGGGAATCGCCCTCGGCGCCGACGTGGGCGGCAGCGGCCTGGACGCCGTGGCACTGGCCCTCCTCCTGCGTGCCCAGGGATCCCATGTGGCACCCCTGCCGCTGCTCCCGTCCTCGGTCGCCGCCCTCATCGTGGACCGGCACGGGTCCGACGAGCAGCGCCGGCGCCTGCTTCCCGCCGTGGTCGCCGGCGATTCCATCCTCACCGTGGCCGTCCAGGAGTTCCTGGACGATCGCCTCTCCGAGCCCTCCACGACGTTCGAGGCCAGCCTCTTGCACGGAACAAAGGTCGTGGTCGAGCACCTCGACGCCGCATCGGTGGTACTGGTCACCGCGCGGACTCCGGACGGACCCCGTTGTGTCCTGATCGATACGACGGCGGCCGGAATCACCCGGGTGGAGGGAACCTCGACCCGCGGGCAGCCCGTCTGGGAGGTTTCCTTCGATGCAACGCCGGCTGAACCCATCGGCGACGACTCGACCGTGGACGCCCTCCTCGACCACCTGCGGCTGGGCATCTGCGCCACCCAGCTGGGCGTGACCGAGCGGGCGCTCTCGATGACCGCCGAATACACCTCGACCAGGGAACAGTTCGGTCGCCCCATCGCCACCTTCCAGGCCGTCGGGCAGCGGCTGGCCGACCAGTTCGTGAACGTGGGCGGCATACGCCTCGTAACGCTCTCGGCGGCGTGGCGTCTCGCAAACGGTGTGGACGCCACCCAGGACCTGCTTGTGGCCAAGTGGTGGGCCTCGGAGCGGGCCACCGACGTGGCCAACGCCACCCAGCACTGCCACGGCGGCATGGGGGTGGCCACCGACTACCCCCTCCACCGCTACACGCTCTGGAACAAGCACCTCGCCACCTCGCTGGGCGCCGGAACGCAGAGCCTCCGGGCACTCGGCACGCACCTCGCACGCTGACCACGCGAAGGACGCCAATGCCACACCACGACCTCCTCATCATCGGCGCCGGGTCCGGCAACTCGATCATCGGTCCGGAACACGACGACTGGGACGTGGCCATCGCCGAACCCTGGGACTTCGGTGGGACCTGCATGAACCGCGGATGTATCCCGTCGAAGATGTTCGTCCACGCCGCCGACCTGGCCCTATCAGCGCGCCGTGGGCCCGCCCTCGGGGTGCAAACCAGCTTCCGGGGAGCCGACTGGTCCGCCATTCGGGACCGCGTCTTCGGTCGTATCGATCCCATCGCAGCCGCCGGCCTGGAGTACCGCAACTCCCTGGAGAACGTGACCGTCTACCGACACAGCGCCCGCTTCGCCGGGGAACGCACGGTCGACCTGGGTGGCCTGGAGGTCACGGCCGATCGCATCGTGGTCGCCGCCGGCGCCCGCAGCATGGTCCCCGCGGTACCCGGCCTGGCCGACACCCCGTTCTGCACGTCAGACGACGTGATGCGCCTTGACGAACTGCCGGAACGTCTGGTCGTCCTAGGCGGCGGGTTCATCGCAGCCGAGATGGCCCACGTGTTCGATGGGCTGGGGAGCAGCGTCACGATCGTCCACCGGGGTGACTTGATGCTGCGGGGTGCCGACGAGGACGTGCGACGCCGCATCACCGACGTCTACGTCGACCGCATGGACGTACGACTGGAGACCACGGTGTCTGCGGTGTCGCACGACGGAACCTACGAGATCCTCCTCTCCGACGGGTCCAGCCTGCAGGCCGACCAGTTGCTGGTGGCCACCGGTCGACGGCCAAACGGGGACCTCCTCGAGGTCCACCGAGCAGGGATCACCCTGGACGAGCGTGGCTACATCACCACCGACGACCACCTCCGTACCAGCGCCGACGGAATCTGGGCCCTCGGTGACATCACCAACCCGCGCCAACTCAAGCACACAGCCAACGCAGAGGCCCGAATCGTCGCGCACAACCTCACCAACCCGGACGAGTTGCAGAGCGTCGACAGGAGCGTCGTACCCCACGCCGTCTTCGGCCACCCCCAGGTCGGCAGCGTCGGCCACACCCAGAAGGAGCTCGTCGACGCCGGACGCCCCCACCTCGTTGCGTCCCGCCGCTACTCGGATACGGCGTACGGGTGGGCCATGGAGGACTCCACCGGCTTCGCCAAGGTCCTGGCCGACCCCGATACCCGACTCCTGCTGGGTGCGCACATCGTCGGGCCCCAGGCTCCGACGCTCGTACAGCAGCTCATCCAGGGAATGGCCGCTGGACTGACCGTGGACCAGATGGCGCACGGTCAGCTCTACATCCATCCGGCCATGCCGGAACTGGTCGAGCAGGCACTGCTCGACCTCTGAACACCACCACAGGAGACAGACCATGAAGGAACTGAACGACAAGGTCGCCGTCATTACGGGCGGTGCTTCCGGCATGGGCCTCGCGTTCGCCCACCGGTTCGCCGCCGCGGGTATGAAGGTGGCGATCTGCGACATCGAGGAGGCCGCCCTGACCGGGGCGTTGGCAGGTCTGACCGACGCGGGAGCCACGGTTTTCGGCGGGCTATGCGATGTCACGGACATCGAATCGTTCCGCCGCTTCGCCGCCGACGCCGAGGAGGCCTTCGGACCGGCCCACGTGGTCTGCCTGAACGCAGGCGTGGCCGGCAGTGGGGAGATGGTGGAGCTCACCCTCTCGGACTGGAACTGGGTACTGGGGGTGAACCTCTGGGGCGTCGTACACGGCCTGGACATCTACCTGAAGGGTCTGGTGTCCCGGAACGAGGGCCACGTCGTCGTAACCGCCTCAGTCGCCGGCCACACTTCGTTTCCCAACCTCGGCCCCTACAGCGCCTCCAAGCACGCCGTATCGGCCATCGCCGAGACCCTCCACAACGAGCTGGTGGTCGCCGGTTCGGACGTAGGCGTCACCTCGCTCTGCCCGGGCTTCGTGGCCACCGGCATCTTCGCCTCAGGACGCAATCGACCGGAGCACCTCATCGACCCCCTGGCCGAACTCCCGTCCGACGAGCAGTTGGAGCGCCAGCGGATGGTCCAGGAGTGGATGGCCGAGAACGCCAAGGATCCGGGCGAGGTGGCCGACCTGATCCACGACGCCGTGTTGGAACAGACCTTCTGGGTCTTCACCGACCCGGACCACATCGAGTCGATAGAGCGACGCCACGAGGAGATCCGGGACCAGCGGAACCCCGCCCAGGATCAGAACATCGGTCTGTCGTTGATGGACTGAACCGTTTCAGGCTCCGACGGGCCCGAAACCATCAGTCGGTGATGGACGCCTCGGCGACGGCCTTGGCCCAGCGGTAGTCCGACTTGCCGTTAGGGCTTCGCTCCACCCGGTCCACGAGGACGATCCGCTTCGGAACCTTGAAGCCGGCAAGGCGTTCCCGTACTCCAGCCCGCAGTTCATCGGCGTCGGCCGCTCCGGGGGCGGTGAGCTCCACCACAGCCGTGACCGCTTGGCCCCATCGCTCGTCGTCGAGGCCGACCACGTTGCAGTCCACCACGGCGTCCATCTCCTTCAGGGCCTCCTCGACCTCTTCGGGAAACACCTTCTCGCCACCAGTGTTTATGCACGACGACCCCCTACCCAGCAGCGTGATGGCCCCGTCGGTCTCGACGGTGGCCCAGTCGCCGGGAATCGACCAGCGGCGACCGGCAACCATCGGGAAGGCCTCATCGGTCTTGGCAGGGTCCTTGAAGTAGCCGAGCGGCAGGGGCCAGCCGAGAGCGATCTGGCCCCGCTCGCCGGAGCCCGGCTCCACGTCGACTCCCTCCTCGGTCAGAACCCGGGTGTGTTCACCCAGGCGAAAGCGCGCTGTGGCGGTGTCACGGCGCTTACGCGACATGACCTGGTTGGCCATGCCGGTCCCCTCGCTGGACCCGAGCGCGTCGACGATGGTGCAGGAGTGGTGGTCCAGCATCGCCTCCTTCGTGGCTGCGCTGAACATCACACCAGAGGAGAGCAGCAATCTCAGGGAGGAGAGGTCGGGCATCTGTCCCTCGGCGGCAGCGCGGTCCAGGGACTCCACCATCGGCCGCCCGAAGGCGTCTCCGACCATGGTCACCATCGTGATCCGATCCGCTTCGACGATCCGCCAGAGTTCGTCGGGATCGAACGCCCGGGACTCCAGCGTCGAGAGCATTCCGCCATGGCTGAGGGTTGCCAGCCCAGGAATGCCCGAGGTCCCGTGCATGAGCGGCGCAGCACACAGCTGTCGGATCGTCCTCTTGGAATCAGCGACGCTGCGGGCCGTGGCTGCGGCTTCGTCCGGAGTGGACGGCACAGGAAGACCGAATGGCCGGAAGGTGGCCTCCATGGTCCCGAGGAGGTTGGTGTGATCCCACATGACGGCCTTGGGCATCCCGGTTGTGCCGCCGGTGTAGAGGAACCAGAGGTCGCAACCGGAGCGCCGGATCCGTCCCATGGGATCAGCCGAGACCGCTTCGTCGTAGCCCAGCGCCCAGTCGGGCACCTCGTCACCACCCACCTGGACGGCCAGGCGCAGCGCAGGACACCTCTCCCTGACGGCCTCCAGGCGATCCGCCAGCGTGTGGTCGAAGAAGATCGCTTCGGCATCCGAGTTGTCCAGGATGTAGGCCAGCTCGTCACCGGTGTACCGGTAGTTCACGTTGGCGGGAATACCCCTCACCTTGAAGGCCGCGTACTGCGCCTCCGGGTACTCGTTCCCGTTGTAGAGGTAGAGCGCCACCTTGGAATCGGAACCCAGGCCGTAGTCCACCATCGTGGCCGCCAATCGGGCGGCCCGGTCGTCGAAGTCGGACCAGGAGAAGTGCCTACCGGCCGCCGAGACGGCGGTTTTGTCGCCTACCTCGTCGGCGATCGCCTCCCACGCTGAAGCCAGGTTGAGTCGACCGTCGATTCCCCCCACGGGCGGGGATGGTACAGATTCGTCTCCAACCGAAGGCCATCGGCTCGGGGTGGTTCCGAAACCTCCACGGGTGGGGGCATTGCCCAGCCCTATGCTCGTCCATCGTGGGCAACAGTTTCGGACATACCTTCCGCCTCAGCACATGGGGAGAGAGCCACGGTGCCGGGATCGGCGTGGTGGTGGACGGATGCCCGCCCCGCCTCGCCCTCACGGTCGACGACATCCAGGGCGACCTGGACCGTCGACGCCCCGGACAGAGCCGCCTGACGACACAGCGCGGCGAGACGGACCGGGCCGAGATCCTGTCCGGCGTTTTCGAGGGACTCACGACCGGAGGGCCGATCGCCGTGCTTGTCCGAAACGAAGATGCCCGGTCGGGGGCCTACGACCACTTGCGTGACCTCTACCGACCCTCACACGCCGACTTCACCTACGAGGCCAAGTACGGGCACCGGGACTGGCGCGGCGGCGGTCGCTCCAGCGCCCGTGAGACGATCGGCCGGGTCGCTGCGGGGGCGATCGCCCGGCGCCTCCTGGCCGAGGCCGCCGGAATACAGGTACTCGCCTGGGTGTCGCAGGTCCACGACATCGTCGCCGACGTGGACCCCGGGACCGTGACCATCGACGACGTGGAGGCTGATGCCACCCGCTGTCCGGACCCGATCGCCGCGGCCGCCATGACCGAGGCAATCGAGGCCGCCCGACGCGACGGCGACTCCCTCGGGGGGATCGTCACCTGCGTGTCGCGTGGCGTGCCGGCAGGACTGGGCGTGCCCGTCTTCGACCGCATGGAGGCCGACCTGGCCAGGGCGATGCTCTCCCTGCCGGCCTCCAAGGGCTTCGACATCGGCAGCGGCTTCGACGCAGTCGCCATGACCGGACGCAGCCACAACGACCCGTTCGTTCCCGGACCGGGAGGGCGACCCACCACGACGTCGAACCGGTCCGGAGGCGTCCAGGGTGGGATCACCAACGGCGCCGACATCCACTTCCGGGTGGCCTTCAAACCCACAGCCACCATCAGCTCCGCCCAGGACACGGTGAACACCCAGAACGAGGCGATCGTCCTGGAGGCCAGGGGGCGCCACGATCCGTGCGTTCTGCCGCGTGCGGTTCCGATGGTCGAGGCGATGGCCCTCGTGACCCTGGCGGACCACTGGTTGCGTCAGCGGACCGTGGACGTACTGGACGGCTGATCGCCCGTCAGGGTCCGCCCGCTCAACCTGCACCTACAATCGCCTCTGACGGCCCTGAAGCCCGGAGGCACCAGTGACTCAGCCAAGGAACAACCCGGCGATCCGTACGGACAAGCCCATCCCCTACGACATCCCGGTCTTCGACGACCTTGAGTCGGAGCGCCGCTACCGCAAGGAGCGCCTGGCTGCCGCCTTCAGGATCTTCGGTCGCTTCGGGTTCAGCGAGGGCGTGGCCGGCCACATAACGGTTCGCGACCCCGAACACACCGACTGCTTCTGGGTGAACCCCTTCGGCACGCCGTTCAGCCACATCCGCGTCTCCGACCTGCTCCTGGTCAGCCACACCGGCGAGATCGTGGAGGGCGATTTCGCCGTGAACCAGGCGGCCTTCGCCATCCACTCGGCGCTACACATGGCCCGACCCGACGTGATAGCCGCCGCCCACTCACACTCCCTGTACGGCAAGGCCTGGTCCTCCCTAGGTCGGAAACTGGACCCGATCACCCAGGACAGTTGCATCTTCTACGGCGACCACGTGCTGTTCGACGACTACACGGGCGTGGTCAACGACCCCGAGGAGGGAAAGCGGCTCGCCTACGGCCTTGGCGACATGAGCGCCGCCATCCTGCGAAACCACGGCCTCCTGACGGTCGGAGCGAGCGTGGATGCCGCCACATGGCTCTTCGTGACCATGGAACGTTCCTGCCAGTCGCAGCTGCTGGCCGAAGCCGCCGGCAAGCCGGTGCTTATCGACGACGAGATCGCTGCGCTGACCCACCGGCAGGTGGCGGGCGACTTCGCCAGCTGGTTCAGTGCCCAGCCGATGTTCGAGCAGATCCTGCGGGACCAGCCCGACCTGCTGGACTGACCGACCCGGCCGGGGTCAGCCTCCGACGAAGGGCGTTGCCACGACTGTGGCGGCCACCTCGGTGCCCCTCTGGTCGAGGGCCACCACATCACCGGGCACCAGGTCCACGGGCAGGAACGCCATGGCGATCCCGTGCCCCAGGGTGGGCGAGAAGTTGTCACTGGTCAGCTCCGCCACCGAAGTTCCGTCGCGGATCACGGCCTGTCCCTCGCGGGTCAGCCGACGGCCATCCAGGACCAGGCCCCGGAGCCGTCGCTCCAACCCGTTCCGGTGTTGTTCCAACAGGGCGGAGCGACCACGGAAGGCCGCATGCTCTGCGAGGATGCCTGCCGGGTAGCTGACCGGCATGTCCCAACCACCGAAGGCGACCATGCGGGCGCCCAGGTCACGGTGGACGCCGTCCAACGGCGAGGTGTGAGGCTCCCGCCAGCCATGGAACCGAAGGTACCGGGCGTCAGGCAGCGTGTGTGACGAGGAGGCGGTCCAGATCACGCCGGTAGAGGATCCTGACGCGGACTTCGGGATGCTGCTCGCGCAGCATCCTCACCTTGCGGTTCTTGCGGGTAACCAGGGACTGGCGGAGCGTCGTGACCTCCAGGTAGAGGTCATGGTCCGGTAGGTAAAAATCAGGGGTGAAGGCCATCCGGGGCATCCCGTCGGGAGCGGCCTCCAGCACGAAGGTGCGGGGCTCGTACTCCCAGGTGATGTCGTAGAAGTCCAGGAGGTCAGCGACCCGCTGCTCCGACTCGTGCGAGAACTCGACATCGACCAGCGAGCCACCCGGTGGCACAGGCCTGAGGGGCACCACCCCTCCCCGATCCGGTTCCATGTTGGCCTCGATCCGAACGCTGCCCGGGGCTAGTTCCCGACGGCCCTCGCCGCCGGAAGAGTCTCGGCGGCGCTCCATCCCTCCGGGTACAACTCCACGATCCGGGCATCCACCTGGTCCTTCACCCCTGCCAGGGGGAGGATGTTCAGCACGCCCTGACCATGGCGAATCAGGTCCACGATCTCCTCCTCGCCGGTGCGGACCATCACCGAGGTTCCGCTGATGACCAGGTTCACCCGGGTCACGTCCTCGTCGAGGTGCTTGGTCAGGTACTCGAACACCTCGCGGACCAGCTCGAGGCGTATTCCCGCGTCCAGGAGGGACTTCACGGCGCGCAACTCCAATAGGTCTCTATAGGAGTAGAGGCGGCGGCTGCCGCTCCCTGTGGCCCGTGCCAGGGAGGGTCCGACCAGCCCGGTACGAGCCCAGTAGTCGAGTTGGCGGTAGGTGATACCGGCTATCTCGGCGGCTCGCTTGCCCGAGTAGCCCTGTGGCGCTTCGCTGGTCATTGGGACGTCTCCCCTGTGTCGGCTCATGCTGGTGCGGACTCTGGCCCACGCACCACAGGGCTGGAACTACAGCCCTGTGACTTCCGACTTCAGGATACGGCCCACCAGCGCGGCGGTCAAGGATTTCGCGCTCGTAGTGGTCGATCGGCCGCTCAGGGCGCGCCACGGTCGACGTCGCGCCCAGGCCGGTCCGGGCGTCAGCCCTCGAAGTCCTCGGGCTCCACCGAGTCCAGGAACGCCCGGAATTCCTCCACCTGGGCCTCTGCGACGGGCTCCTCCGTCGGCGGTGGAAGGTATCCGGCCTGCTCGACCACCTCCTCGACGGCGAACACCGAGGCACCCGTACGAACCGCCAGGGCGATCGCGTCCGAGGGACGGGCCGATACAACCTCGACGCCCACCGGTCCCCGCAGGTACATCTCGGCGAAAAAGGTCCTCTCCCGCAGCTCCGTGACCACCACCCGCTCGAGGGTGGCCGAGAAGGTCGCCAGGAGGGTCGCCATCAGGTCATGGGTCATCGGGCGCGGCGGATCCTGGCCGGCGAGTGCCAGCGAGATGGCCGTCGCTTCCGGCATCCCGATGAAGATCGGCAGCAGCCTCTCCCCCTCAGACTCGCGGAGCAGCACCACGGGGATGCCCTTCGGCAGCACCTCCTGGACGCCCACGACCTCCATCTCGATCATCGGTTGTCCCTGCTGCTGGGTCGACGGCGCACGTCGGAACCCTAGTGCCGCGCCCCGGACCGCCCGGCGTTACGGACCTCGTCGTAGAACCCGTCCTCGGCACGGCCCAGGTCGGCCAGCTCAACCTCGACCACACCCGGCAGGTTGCGGAACTCTCCCCTGTGGTCCAACCCGTACCCCACCAGGAAGGCGGCGTCGGTGGCGAAGCCGACGTGGTCGATGGGGATCGGCAGCACCCGTCGACCGGCACGATCGAAGAGGGTGCAGATCCTCACCTCGGACGGCCCATGGTCGATGACGTGCCGCCGCAGGTAGTCCAGGCGAAAGCCAGTATCCACCACGCCCTCAACCAGGAGCACCTGGCGACCCTCGACGTCCACCGACAGGTCGTTGGTGAGGCGGACCCGCCCACTGTCTGGAGCAAAGGCACTCAGCGCAAGGAAATCCACCACGATCGGCGTGGAGATCTGCCGGATGAGGTCGGCCATGAAGGGCAGGCAGCCCTTCAGGACGCCGACCAGGACCGCCCCCGGCTCCAGCACCTCGTCCAACTCGAGGGCCAGGTCGGCCACCCTGTCGGCGATGCTCCTCGCCCCCAGGTACGGGGTCGGTGCGACCATCAGGTTTGCGGACCCAGCGACCGGCGGAGCAGCAGGTCATGGAGAGCCGCGCCGGCATCCGCCAACTCGTCCAGAAGCCGACGCGCCTCGCCGCCGGATCGTCCACCACCCTTGTGGCGGAGCGGCAACAGAACCTGCTCCAGGATCCCCGCCTCGCGCTGTGCGGCCACCAGGTACATGCGTAGGTGGCGGACGTCGAAGCCGTGCTGCACGAAGCGGGCCGCCACCCGGGCAACCAGGAGCGCTTCGCCGTCGTAGACCACCGTCCGGCCGGCCTCGAGGCCCACGATCAGGCCATGCTTCTCCAGGTCCAGCACGACCTGGACGTCGAGGCCGCCCATGGTGGCCAACTCCTCGAGGCTGACGCTCACCGAACCCAGGCCGTCGGACCTACCGCTCTCGCGGAACGGCCGCACAGCAGTGGTCTCCTGCGGCTCGGCAGTCGCCACGTCGACGCCATCCAAGATCATCGACCGGATCACCTTGAGCGGCAGGAAGTGGTCACGCTGCTGACGCAGGATCCAGGTCAGGCGCGCCACGTCGTCGACTGAGAACAACCTATAGCCGGCCGGGGAGCGCTCGGGTTCCAGAAGCCCGCCAGACTCCAGATAGCGGACCTTCGAGACGGTCACATCCGGGAACTCCGAGGCCAGTCGGGTGATGACATCACCGATGTTCATGGTCGCGCCCGGCACAGGACCAGCGGGGTCCACCTCCCCGGTCGCCATCTTCCCTCAGCCCCCGGTGCCGTGGAAGAACACCAGCTTGAATCGACCAATCTGCAGTTCATCGCCATCGTCCAACTCGGCGGACTCGATTCGACGACGGTTCAGGTAGGCGCCGTTCAGGGAGCCGACGTCCCGCACGACGTAGCGGTCGCCGACCCGCTCCACCTCCACATGTCGCCTCGAGACCGTCACGTCATCCAGGAGGATGTCGGCAGCTTCGTGGCGTCCGATCGTCGTGACGGGGGCCTCCAGGCCGTATCTGGAGCCGGCCTTGGGACCGGACTCGACCACGAAGAGGCCGCACTCCACAGGGAACCGACCCCGGTCCTCCTCGTGCGGGATTTCCTCCACCGGGTCGAAGGCATCGGTCACCTCATCGGCGGCGGGCAGCATCCTCGTCCCGCAGGCCCCACAGAAGCGTGCGTCAGCGGACTCCGGGCGGCCGCAGTCCGGGCACCGGGGACTCAAGGCTCACTCGCCGATCAGGGCCTGGTAGGCGGCAGCATCCAGAAGGTCGGCGGTCGCCGAACCGTCGGTGCCCATCTCGCAGATCCACCCATCCCCGTAAGGATCCTCGTTTACCTTCTCCGGGGCCGCCTCGAGCTCATCGTTGACTGCAACCACCTCGCCGTCCACCGGGGCGAACAACTCGGAAACCGACTTCGTGGACTCCACCTCGCCGAATACCGATCCTGCCGCAACCGAGGCGCCGACGAGCGGCACCTCCACGAAGACCACGTCGCCGAGGGCATCCTGGGCGTAGTCGGTGATGCCGATCCGGACCGGGCCACCTCCCAGATCCCGGATCCATTCGTGGTCCGTCGAATAGAGCAGATCCCCGGGAATGTTCATCTCCCGAACCTACTTCGCAGGATCCAATCCGGTGGAACCACGCTCAGCCTTCCCTGCGGGGCCGCCGCCGGGTCAGCGCTTCGCGTGCTACCGGGACATACGACCAGACGGCCGCCCACGAGATCAGCAGGCCGGGAACACCGAACACCCAGGCACCCACGGCAAAAGCCTCGTTGGCGAAGGCAGTGGACTCCCCCGCCAGGAAGAACGGCACGGCAAACAGAAGAGCGAAGGTGCCCGTCTTGCCCCACCACGTCACGTCGATGCGAGGCACCCCCATGGCCAGCAGGACGAGGCCCACGAGACCGATCAGGACCTCCCGTACGAGCACCGACACGGCGAACCAGGTCGCTATGGAACCATCCACCATCATGGAAACAAGCGCCACGACGAGCAGCAGCCTGTCGGCGATCGGATCCAGCAACTTGCCGACATCGGAGATCTGGTCGAACCGGCGGGCGATCCAGCCGTCCACCCAGTCCGTCGCGCCCAGGGCGCCGAGGAGGATGGCCGCATCGGTCCTGTTCCCGACGTCGAACAGCAGCCACAGGAACCACGGAATGCACGCCAGGCGCAGCAGGGTGACCAGGTTCGGCAGCGTCCACACGCCGTCCCATCCGGCCCTTGACGGCGCCGGGGTCGCTGCGGTCTCGGATCCCATCGTGCACAGCCTACGATCCGACCCTGCCGCTCCCCAGCCGGGGACCGAACGGACCGCCAGGAGGACAGGTGGCCTCGATCTTCACCCTCATCATCACCGGTGGGATCCCGGGTCGGATCATATGGCGTGACCCCACATGCATCGCCATGGTCGACATCCGCCCCCTCAACCGGGGACACGTTCTGGTAATCCCGATCGCCGAGGTGGACCGCTGGACGGACCTGCCCCCGGACACCGCTGCGCACTGCACCCGTGTGGCCCATGCGGTGGGTCGGGCTCAGATGATCGCCTTCGCCCCGGAGCGCATCGGGCTCATGATCGCCGGATTCGAGGTTCCCCACACGCACATGCACGTGGTGCCCCTGGACCACATGGGGCACCTGGACTTCGGTCAGGCCGACACCGATGCAAACCCGTCGGACCTTGACGACGTGGCCGAGGCACTACGGGCGGCCCTCCGATCCGACGGCCATCCTGAGGTGGCTTAACCTTCGCAGGCCGACCTCCTGCAGGTCAGGAGCCGGGGCGTCTCACCCAGAGCCGCACACCGTCGGAGTCCAGTCGCTTCCGGAAGTCCATCAGGATGAGGCGACTCTCGAACATCCGGGCCTCCGCTGCGGTCCAACCCAAGGATTCGACGTCAACCACCACCACGTCGAACCGGTCCGGCCAATCCGGGCCGGGTAGGAAGCCCTGCGTGGGTCGCAGCACATGGGCCTCGTCCCGGTCGGCCACCAGCGGATAGACCTCGGGTGAAACCATCACCCTCGCGTCATCGCCGATCAGCACCGATGCCGACACCCTCGCCACGTCCACAGGCGAGCGCCTACCCCAGTCCCAGGGTTCCGCGTACGGTGAGGATTCGGCGTCGCGGACGAAGAACACGACAGCGGTGAGAACGATGACGGTAAGCACCCGGCGGTCCACAAGGATCCGACTCACGCCGGTGGTCCCGATCCGCGTCAGGGCGTATGTGGCGGCGATGAATACGAAGGCGAGGGTGGCGACATCCTGCTGGGGGTTACCGAAGCCGTCGTCGGGCACGTCGGCCACCAGGTAGAGGGCCAGCAGGGGCAGGACCGGGCCCAGGTACCTGGGCCTCACAAGGGGCAGGAACAGCACCGGGGCCAGGAGCAGGAGCACCTTGTCGAAGCCGTCCCGACCGAATAGGTCGCCCAAGAGGCCCAGGGGATCACCGAGCATTCCTACGGCTACCCCGGGCACGCCGGTTCCGTAGCGGGCGAAGGCGTCCAGGTGTGGATAGCCCCCGTGGCCGACCATGGGCTGCACCACGAACGACATGACAAGGAACCAGGTCAGCCCGAAGGTGGCCATGGTCCAGCCGGCCGTCCTCTCGTCCTCTCCGACCAGGAGCAGCCCGAGGGCAGCAACCGCCAGACCAAGGTCCGACCTGGTGGCCACCACGAGCAGGACCAGAACCGCCACCAGACGCCATCGGCCACGCTGGGCCGCCAGGTAGGCCGCCATCAGGGCCGGCAGGGCCAGGGCCTCGGGATGGAAGCCTGCGAGGTTCAGATTGTGGATGGACGGGTGCACGGCGTAGGCCACCATGAGAGCCCCTGCCGCCCCGATTCGCAGGTTGGCTGGACCCCTGGCGATCCTCCAGATCGGCACCACTCCCAGCGCCAGGGCGACGGACTGCAGGACCAGGAGCGTCCCGGCCACCGGCAGTACCCGGATCGCCCATGCGATCGGCCAGAAGACCCAGGCTCCCTGGTCAGCGAAGAGGTTGTGGCCCAGGTCGTTGACCACCGGCTCAAACCCCCGGTCCATCAGGTCGACGGCCTGGAGGTAGTGGCCCAGTTGGTAGCCGATCCCCAGGTCCTGGCTCCGTGCCAGAGCCAGCAGCGAGAGGAACGTCGCCAGAAGCGCCGCTGTCAACCACGGCAGGCTCCGATCCCACACAGGCGAGTCCATACGCGCCTGCCACCGGAGCATGGCTATGTCCATGCGGCGCCGGACCGACACCACCGTGGTCACCACGGTCTCTCCGGTGCGCTCCAGCGACTTGGCCGTGCGCTCGAGTGCTGGGACGGCCTTCACCAGAGGGCCTCCTGGTCGCCATCGCCGGCCTGTGCTCGACCATCCAGCGCCACGGTCAAGGCGGCACCCTTGCGACGGGCGTCGTTCACTCGACGGTCGACGGGATGGCGTTCAAGCAGCCCGTCGGGGGCCGGCGCGAGAAGTGACTCCAGGGTGGAGGCGTCACGGGACGCCGGGTCCAGCCACCCGGCCCATTCGCCGGGAGGAAGCAGCGCCGGCATTCGGTGGTGGAGCGGGGCCAGGTCGGCATTCGCCTCCACCGTCAGGATCGTGCAGGTCCGCAGGACCGACCCGTCCGCGTCGGTCCGGGCCTCCCAGAGCCCGGCCATGGCCAGCGGTGCACCATCGGCCCTCCGGACGAACCATGGCTGTTTGGGTGACCCGGCGCAAGCGGGGCTCCACTCGTAGAAACCGTCCACCGGAACAAGGCACCGTCGATGCCTGAACGCCGCACGGAAGGAGGGCTTGCTGGCCGCCGTCTCAGACCTGGCGTTGAACATGCGCCCACCGATCGACGGGTCCGTGGACCATTCCGGAACCAGACCCCATCGGGCGGCCCCCAGGAGGCGCGGGTGGCCATCTGTCGGGTCCTCCCAGACAATGGGCAACCTGCCGGACGGCGCAACGTTGTGGTCGGGACCGTCCAGGACGTCGAGGATGGCGCCTGCGCCCACGTACTCGCTGAGTTCTTCGGGCGACGATGTCGTCACCACCCGGCCGCACATGACATCACCGTACCGGCCGCGCCGTCCCGGCTCGGCCGCGCGCTGCGACTCACCCCAGGGTGCAGGCGCCCGCGAACGGGCCGCTGGGCCCGGTCCCAAGGTCAACGGTGACCTCGTCGCCCGGACCGCCACCAAATCGGGGCACGGCCACCGACATCCCTTCCTCCGCCACCGTGATGGAACCCCTCACGGCCAGGGTCTCCCAACGCGAGGCCGGTACCGTGGCGGTCTCCACCCCGAACCGGATGGTCTCGGCCCAACCGGAGCCGCCCTCGATGAGGGGCACCTCGCCCTGTGGAATGTCCACCGCCAGCATGAGGACGCGCCTTCCCAAGCAGGTGGCCCGTGCGAGCCGCCCCACCATCCCCGCTGGGCAGGCCCCATCGGAGGACTCGTACAGCACGACGTCCAGGGGCCGCAGGAACTCGGTCGCGACGACGACCCGCACGCACGCCGCGTCCCACCAGTCGACCGGCCCGACGAGCGCCACCTGGCCACCGCCGTGTTCGAAGACGGTTCCGGCGAGGGCCCCTACCGGTACCGGCAACTCCGCGGCGGGCACGTCCAGCCTGATCCGATCGGCCGGTGGCCCGTCGCCTCGTAGAACCGCCACGACACGGCCGGCCGTGCCTACGAGCGAGGGCTCCGCCACGGGTGGACCACCGGGAATGACCCCCTCACCACCACCGGGGTCCGAGGTGGTGAGGGTCGACGAGAACCGCAGCGACCGATCGGTCCTGTCCACGGGGTCGTCGGAGAGCAGGACACGGGCAAGTGCGCCCACGGCAACCACCGCGAAGAGGACCAGCACGGCCCCCAGCACCCTCTTGCGGAGCCCCATGTCGATGGAACGCAGGATGGCGGCCTCATCCCTACGCTCGGACCTGGACCTGGGGCCGAAGGCCTCCGAGCGATCGCCCCCGCTGAGAAGCGTGGCCCACCGGCTGACCGTCTCCTCCGGGAACCGGAGGGCCAGGTCGGCGAAGGCCTCCTCCTCCTCGGGCCCGAACAGGAGCAGCAGGTCGTTCTCGCGGAGCAGTTCCACCGGGTCGCTCCGGTGGACGAGGGGCCGATCCCCGGCCAGCGTCGTCAGGAAGGCGCGGATCTGGCGATCCGCTTCGAGTTCGTTCCAGCGTCCCCCGGTGGGGGTCGGAAGCGCCGCCACCGGCGAGGCGGTCCTCTTCCTCTCACGGAAGAACCCCGTCCGCCGATCCCTCTGGTCGTCGGACACCTCCGTCCCGCCTTCCACCGGGCGAGGTTCATGTGCCACTGACTGCTCATCGCCCAGCCCGCGGTCCTCTACCGGTTCCTCGGCTGTGGGGTCGTCGGGCTCCGGCACGTCGCCGAGGCTACGCATCGTGGCGCACCCAGCCCGGGCACCCGCGCCGCAAGCACCGTATGTGCCGCATACTGTCCCCCGGCCGACCGTCTCCCATGTCGGCGACCCCCCTCCCCATGCCTAGACCCCGACTCCCCGCCCCCACCCCCACACCCTTAGCGGCGGTGGCCCTGGCCATCCTCCTGACCGCCACCGCCTGCACCCCCGACCGGCAGCAGTCGGACCTCACAACCCCCACTTCCACCACGGTTGCCCGCGGCAGCGAAGACAACGAGGGCGGTAGTTCGGTCCCCGAGCAGCCGGAAGCGACACCAACCGCGCCCCCCGACGCTGCCGCCACAGTCACGCAACCACCTGCGACAACGACACCAGGGCCCGCAGACACCGATGCGAGCGACGGCGAGTCGGTCGTCCAGCCGTCAGAGGCAACGTCGACGGTGACGTCGTCGACCGTGGCAAAGCGTGTCGACGACGGCGCCGGTGCCAGTGTGATTCCCAACGGAACGCTGACAGAACACGGCCACTACACCGACCCGCGCGGCGAGCTCTACGACGAGTTCCAGGCATCCTTCGACCGCACCCACCCATTCCAGGGCCTCGAGTCCTTCTGCCTGCCGACGCCAGCCCCCGAGTCGGTTCCGGTGGCCACCGAGCCGGGCATCACCGCCGACTCGTTGACCATCGTGCACCTGCACACCCGTCTGGACGAGCTGGAGAGGATCGGCTTCTCCGCGCCGGTGGGCGACATCGACGAGATGGTCCGGTCGTTCACGGAGGTCGTCAACGGATGCGGCGGCATCCACGGCCGATACCTCGACCTCAGAACGGTCGAGGTATCGGCGCTGGGTGGTGGCGGCCACGACATCGACACGCGCCGTGAGGCCGCCTGTCTGGAAATCAGGGAGGTCCACAAGGCCGTGGCCGTACTGGCGGTGGAGGCCGTTCCGGGGACAGCAGCCAACTGCCTGACGCGGTCCGGACTGACCTCGTTCCTGACCATCCGGGGCACGTCGGATCGCGACGATCGTCGTGCCGGTGGCCTTCTGCTGGCCCAGGAGCCCGGCGTCCGGACGGCCACCGAGGCAGCGGTCGAGATGGCCGACGGGAACGGCCTCCTGGCGGAACGCACCATCGGGCTGGTGGTCCCGGATGCTCCCCAGCGCTCCGAGGACGTCGTGGACGTGCTTGTCGATGCCCTCGAGGCACTCGGCCACGAGCCGACGATCCACCTGGTGGGCTGCGAGGGGACCACGACGTGTCGGGTGGGGTTGGACACGGCGGTCGCAGCCATGGTGGAGCGTGGGGTGGACGTCGTGTTTCCCCTCCTGAACCGGACCTCGCTGCCGTGGCTGGTGCTCGAGATGCTGGACCAGTCGATGCCGAGGCCCACGTTCATCCAGTCCGGTCTGGACGGCCAGGGTCTGGACTCCGTGTCGTCCGAGGTGGCCGAGTTCGGGGGCTCGCCAGCCGGCGCGTACTACGACGGCGCATGGATCCTGGATGCGTCGGCCACCGGCAGCCACCGCATCGCCGGGTTCGAGACGCGCCCCTTCGATGAGATGTGCAACCGGTCGTACGCACTGACGGTCGGAGGTCAGGCCGCCACGGTCGAGGATCCGACATCGGACGTGTACCGGACGGTCACGGAGGCCTGCAGCCTCGTGAGGGCCGTGGCACGCGCCGCACATGACGCCGGACCGGACCCGACGAGGTTGGGCGTCCAGGTGGCCTTGGCGGTACTGGGGCCGATGGACGTGTCCGACATGCGCCCGGCCACCAGCTACAACGGCCTTCTGAGCGTACAACTCAGGCGCTACGAGTACCCGTGTGGCCACGGTACGGGCTTCGGCGACACCGACGGCTGCCTGGTGCCGGTCTCAGAGCCCCGACTTCTCGACTGACCTGATTTCCCGGGGCAGTCCCCCGGGTGCTGGAGAACCCCCCTCAGGGGCGTACCTCGTAGTAGAGGTTCGTGGGGTCGTCCACCTGGTGCTGGAGGAACCGACTGAAGCCTGCTTCGACAACCATGCCCTCCAGCGTCACGGGATCCAGGCCCAGCGTTCCGAGGCCGAGTCCATCCGGCGTGGACATGGCAGACGCCATGCATGTCGCCACCGATGTCGAGTACATCATCGCCAGCATCGGGTTCCGGAGGTTCTTCCCCCACTCGGGTGACGACCTGATCTCCTTGACCAGCCACGTCCCGTCGGCGGCGATTGCCCCACGGATGGCCGCCATGGCCAGGTCCGGTCTGGGCATGTCGTGGAGGCAGTCCAGCGTCATCACCAGGTCGACGTCGGCCGTGGCCGGCAGGTCCTCGCCACCGGCGAGGTGGATGGTCACGTTGTCAGCGCCTTCGAACCTCCGGCGCGCCGCCGTCACGGCCCTCTCGGACACGTCGTAGCCCTCGTAGGTCGAGTCCGGGAAGGCGGCGGAGATGAGCTCCAGGGCCAGGCCGGTGCCGCAGCCCACGTCCACGACGGTGGCCCCGGCGGCGAGGCGATCAGCCACCCCGTCCAGCATAGGGATGACAGTCGAGACCAGGAGCGCCCGGGCCATCGGGGCCAGCATCGCCTCGGTGTGCTGTTCGGAGCCTTCGCCCTGGTCGTCGTAGGTGAGGCCCAGGCCGGTTCGGAAGGCCTCCACCAGGCCATCTGCCACCCGGGGGTCCCGCTGGCGTGCGAAGACCGCTGCGGCGTAGGTGGGCTGGTCCACGCGGGCCAGCACCAGGGCGGCCTCAGGTTCCATTTCGAAGGTCTCACCGTCGGAGGTGACCAGCAACTCGGCGGCCGCCTGGCTCCGGAGCCATTCACGCAGCCAGCGTTCGTGCAGGCCCGTCGCAGCCGCCAGGTCTCCGGAGGTGACCGGTCCGGCGCCGTCCAGGGCCTGGTAGATCCCGAGGCGGACGCCGAGGTGGATCATCAGGCCCACCATCTCGCCCTGCTTGTAGCCCCAGGTTGTGAGTGTGTACCTGCTGAGGAGGTCTCGATCAATCGTCATCGCCGTGGATTGCCTTCCGTCATGCCTCTGGAGCGTGGTCCGTACCGGGTTCGCGTACCCAGATGGCGCCATCGTGTTCCATGCACGGCAGGACCGCCAAGTCCCCCTTGCGGTCCCGGCGGCCGTTGGCGTTGGCCTTCCATCCGGCACCGTCGGGTCCGAAACGCCAGAAGTGGGTGAGGCAGACGAGCTCGTCGCCGTCCACGACCCCCTCGGAGCCGAGGTGGGACCACTGGTGTGGGCAACGAGCCTCCGAGACGCACGGGACTCCTGACTCCCCGCGCCACACCACCAGGTCCTCGCCGGCCAGGGTGGCCTCCGAGATGGCGCCGGGCGGCACGTCGACGTCAGGCAGTCGGGTCCATCCGGGTCCGGGCGATGGAGCGTCGGGCCGGTCGGCCACGGCTCAGACGTCCGTGAAGCGCGTGACCGCCGCCGCTGAGCCGATCATCCCTACGGCCCCACCGATGACCAGCAGCCAGATGCTGGTGTCCCAGACGAACCCGTCGGGTACGGCGAAGCCGCGGAACAGCGGAACGGCGTCCGATTCCTGGAAGTAGGCGAGGACCTGGGAATCCACGATGAACAGGGCCGGTATGGCAAGGGTGGCGCCCGCAAGGCCGTGGATCGTCCCTTCCAGCATGAATGGAATCCTGATGAACCAGTTGGTGGCACCGACCAGCTTCATCACCTCTATCTCCTGACGACGGGCCCCGATGGCGGTGAAGACCGTGTTCAGGATGAGGAGGGTGGACACGCCGACGAGCACCACGGCGGCCACCAGGAGTGCCTGGCTCACCCGGGTCGAGAAGTCCTCGATCTGGCGGATGGCCTCGGTGGCCGTCGCGACTTCCTTGACGCCCGGTTGCTCCCCGAATTGGCGTGCCATCTCCGCCACGTTCCCGGCATCCGGGTTGGCCGGCACGATCCTGTAGGAGGGAGGCATCACGGCGGGCGTGACGCTTTCGATCAGCTCCGGCTTGTCGGCGAAGAGGCGTTGGAACTCCTCGTAGGCGGCCGCCTTGTCGACATAGGTGTAGCCGGAGACCGCAGGGCTGGAGTCCAGGACGTTGCGAATGGCGACGTCCTGCTCGGGCGAGGCGTCGGCCACCATGAAGACGATGAACTCGACGCCCTCCTGGAACTGCGCCGTGGCCCGGGCCGCCCCCTCGCGGATCAGCAGCGAGGCACCCACCAGGGAGAGCGAGATAGCCACGGTCAGGATGGCGGCCAGCGTGAGGCTGAGGTTTCGCCAGAGGCTGACGAGCGTCTCGCGCACGTAGTACCAGAGTCGATAGAGCACCTCAGGCCGCCGGCCCCGGCGCGCCCGGGCTCATTCGTAGACCCCGCGTGACTCGTCCCGCGTAATCACGCCACGATCCAACTCGATCACCCGTCGGCGCATCGTGTCTACCACGCCTCGGTCGTGGGTGGCCATGACCACCGTCGTGCCACTGCGGTTGATGCGGTCCAGGAGGCGCATGATGCCCACCGAGGTTCCGGGGTCGAGGTTGCCTGTGGGCTCATCGGCCAGGAGGATCAGCGGACGGTTCACGAACGCCCTGGCGATCGAGACCCTCTGCTTCTCACCACCGGAGAGCTCGTCGGGCAGTCGCTCGGCCTTACGGGAAAGGCCCACCAGTTCGAGGATCGCCGGAACCTGTTGTCGGATCACCTGACGCGGGCGTCCGATCACCTCCAGCCCGAACGCCACGTTCTCGTAGACGGTCTTCTTCGGAAGGAGCTTGTAGTCCTGGAAGATGTAGCCGATGTTGCGTCGGAGGTACGGAACCTTCCAGGAGCTGAGCGAACCCAGGTCCTTTCCAGCGACCATGATCCGACCCTCGTCGGCGACTTCCTCACGGTTAAGCAGGCGGATGAAGGTGGACTTCCCGGAACCCGACGGACCCACGAGGAACACGAACTCACCCCTCTGAATTTCGGCGGTGGCGTTCTTCAATGCGACCACGTCGCCTTTGAAGACCTTGGAGACGCCCTCCATCTTGATCACGTGGGACCCCCGGACAGCGACGCTTCGATCTGGATGGGTCGTGACGGCACGGCGCGGACGGTACCAGAACGCCGTATGCGGATCGCGGCGCCCCGGGGCGAGCGGCGGCTCTAGGTAGGGCCGATGTCAGTCCTCGGCCTGCGAACGGGCCCACCGCAGGTAGGCCTCCATGAACCCGTCCAGGTTCCCGTCCAGCACGCTGGCCACGTCGCCGACCTCGTGTCCGGTCCGGAGGTCCTTCGCCATCTGGTACGGCTGCAGCACGTAGGAACGGATCTGGCTACCGAAGTCGACGCCGCGCTGAACGCCACCTATCTCGGCCAGTTCGGCGTCACGCTTCTGGCGTTCCAGGTCCAACAGGCGGGCAGCAAGCATCTGCATCGCCCGGTCCTTGTTCTGGTGCTGGCTGCGTTCGTTCTGGCAGGAGGTCACGATCCCGGTCGGGAGGTGGGTTATACGGACCGCCGAGTCGGTGACGTTGACGTGCTGGCCACCTGCTCCGGACGACCTGTAGGTGTCGATCCTGAGTTCGGTCTCATCGATGTCCACCTCATCGACTATCGCGTCGAAGAACGGGACCACCTGGAGGGAGGCGAAAGCCGTCTGCCTCTTGGACTCCTTGTTGAACGGCGAGATCCTGACCAGGCGATGCACGCCGCGTTCACTCTGGAGGAGGCCGTAGGCGTAGCGGCCCCGGACGACGAACTCCACGGAGCTGATCCCCGCCTCGGTGCCCTCCGATACCGATTCGACCACCAGGTCGAAGCCTCGGCGATCCGCCCACCGGCCGTACATTCGCAGCAGGATCTCCGCCCAGTCCTGGGCGTCGGTGCCGCCGGCACCGGACTGGACGTGGCAGACGGCATCACCCTCGTCGTACTGCCCCGAGAACAGCGAACGGACCTCCAGGGCGTCAAGTCGCGTGGACAGGTCGGCGACAGCGGCATTGATCTCGCCGTCCAGGCTGTCGTCGTCCTCCTCGGCGGCCATCTCCGCCAGCGTCTCGGCGTCCTCGAGTCGCTGCATCAGGTCCGAGTGGAACTCAAGGTCCTCGACGACCCCGGAGAGGTCCTTCTGGACCTGTCGCCCACGGTCCTGATCGTTCCAGAGGTCGGGGTCGGCCATCTCGGCTTCCAGGGCCACCCGACGTTCGAGCTGTTCGGTGATCCTGAGGTAGGCAAACGCCTCCTGCAGGCGTGTCTGGAGCGCGGCCAGTTCGGCGGTGAAGTCCTGCACGTCAGCCTCCGTGGCACTGCTTGAACTTGCGACCCGAACCGCACGGACACGGGGCGTTGCGTGACGTGTTCTCCCAGTCGGAGTTCACCTTGGTGGCGACCTTCGCCGGCGTCGACTCCTCGACCCTGGCGGGCACCCCGGCGGCAGCGGCTGCCCCGACCACCGGCCCCTCAGGTCCGCTGGTGGTCACCTCAGAGGGCTGGCTGGACTCGTCGGCCCGGACTATCCGGATTCGCATCACGTAGCGGAGGAAGTCGCGACCGATGAGGTCGTCCAGTTGGCCGAACAGTTCGAAGCCCTCACGCTTCCACTCGGTGGCTGGGTCACGCTGGCCCATGGCCCTGAGGTGGATCCCCTCCCGCAGGTGGTCCATCTCGTAGAGGTGCTCGCGCCACCGCTGGTCGATGATGGAGAGCATCACCTGTCGCTCCACCTCGCGCATCGCCTCGGAACCCAGCTCCTCCTCCCGGCCCGAGTAGATAGCCAGGCCATCGGCCATCAGGGCCTCGTAGAGCGATTCGGTACTGCGCTCAGAGGCCAGGGCCTCGGCCTCCAACGTCAGCGGCCAGTAGGTGTCCATCTCGGCACGCAGGCCGTCGAGGTCCCACTCCTCCGGGAGGCCTGAGCCGCAGTGCCTCCTGACCGTGTCGTCCACGACAGAGGCCAGGACCTCGCGGACCTCGTCGTCCAGCTCGGCCCCGGTGAGCATCCGATCCCGACGACGGTAGATGACGTTGCGCTGCTCGTTCATCACTTCGTCGTACTTGAGGACGTTCTTGCGTACCTCTGCGTTCTTCTGCTCGACGGTGGTCTGGGCCCGCTCGATGGCCTTGGTGACCATCTTGGACTCGATGGGCACGTCCTCCGGTAGCGCCCTGTCCATGACGCCCCTGATGGTGTCCGAGGCGAAGAGGCGCATCAGGTCGTCCTCCAGGGACAGGTAGAACCGGCTTTCACCGGGATCTCCCTGACGGCCGCTGCGGCCCCGGAGCTGGTTGTCGATCCGACGTGATTCGTGGCGCTCGGTTCCCAGCACGTACAGGCCGCCGCTGGCACGCACCTCCTCTCCCATGGCCTCGCACTCGGGCTCGAAGCGCTTCACCAGCTCGGTCAGGCGTTCGGCTCCCTTGGGGGTCGCCGGGTCCAGGTCCGCCGCCTTCATCTCGCGCTCTGCGAGGTTCGCCGGGTTCCCTCCGAGCACGATGTCAACGCCACGTCCCGCCATGTTGGTGGCAACGGTCACCGCTCCGGGCCTACCGGCCTGGGCCACCACGTCGGCCTCGCGGAAGTGCTGCTTGGCGTTCAGGACCTCGTGGTCGATGCCGCGCTTGTCCAGTTCGCGTGACAGGCGTTCCGAGTTCTCCACCGAGACCGTTCCGACCAGCACCGGTTGGCCGGCTCTCCGGCGCTCCACGATGTCCTCGACGACCGCCTCGAACTTCCCCGCCTCGGATTTGAAGATGAGGTCGCTCTTGTCCAGTCGCACCAGCGGACGGTTCGTCGGGATCGGCACCACCTGGAGGCCGTAGATGCCGGCCAGTTCGGCGGCCTCGGTCTCGGCGGTGCCGGTCATGCCCGCCAGTTTCTCGTAGAGGCGGAAGTAGTTCTGGAGCGTGATCGTGGCGAGCGTCTGGTTCTCCTCCTTGATCGACACCCCCTCCTTGGCCTCGACGGCCTGGTGGAGGCCGTCGGACCAGCGCCGACCCTCCAACACCCTTCCGGTGAACTCGTCCACGATGCGGACGTCGCCGTCCACGACTATGTAGTCCTTGTCCCGCTTGTAGAGCTCCTTGGCCTTCAGGGCCGCGTGGAACTGGTGGACGAGGTTCGCCGACACCTGGTCGTAGAGGTTGTCGATGCCCAGGGCCGCCTCGACCGCATGCACCCCGTCCTCGGTCGGGGCGACGATCCCCTTCTCCTCGTCCACGTCGTAGTGGTGGTCGGGTTCCAGTCCACGGACGACAGCGGCGAACCGTTGGTAGAGGGCGGCAGCCTCGCTGAGTCGCCCGCTGATGATGAGGGGCGTCCGTGCCTCGTCGATGAGGATGGAGTCGACCTCGTCCACGATGCAGAAGGCGTGGCCCCGCTGGGACTTCTCCGTATCCGACATGGCCATGTTGTCGCGTAGGTAGTCGAAGCCCAACTCGTTGTTGGTGCCGTACGTGATGTCGGCGGCATAGGCGGCCCGCTTCTCGATCCTGTCTCGCGCATCGGGTACCACGAGGCCCACTGAGAGTCCCAGCCAGCGGTGGATCTGGCCCATCCACTCGGCGTCCCGACTGGCGAGGTAGTCGTTGACCGTGCATAGGTGCACGCCCCGTCCTGAGAGGCCGTTCAGGTAGGCGGGCAGCGTGGAGACGAGGGTCTTGCCTTCTCCGGTACGCATTTCGGCGACCCAGCCCAGGTGGAGTGCCATCCCGCCCATCATCTGGACGTCGTAGTGGCGCTGGCCTATGACGCGCCATGAGGCCTCCCGGACCACGGCGAACGATTCGACGAGCAGGTCGTCCAGGTCCGCTCCGTTCTCGAGGCGCTGACGGAACTCGCCGGTCCGGGCACGCAGGGCGTCATCGTCGAGCGCGGCCGTGGCGTCGGCCAGGGCGTTGATGTCGGGCACGATGGCCTCGAGGGCCTTCACCTTGCGGCCCTCGCCGCTGCGCAGGACGCGCGAGAACAGACTCATGGTCTGGCTGAGGCTAGCGGCCTGTGCCTGCGGCGATGCCGGCCGTAATGGGCGCCCCGGGGTTCGACGATCGACCCTTCAGGAGGTGGCCGGTGGTCGGAGCAGGCCCATGGCCGCCAGCTCGACCGGTGCGTCATCCATGCTGGTTCCGAGGATCGCCGCCAGGGCCTGGAGGTCGTCGCCACGGATGGTGAGGACCCTTCCGTTGAAGTCCTGGCGCTTGACCTGGATGATCTCCAGGTAGCGGCGAATCAGGTCCACCTCGGGACCCGAGGCATCCGCCAGACCGGCCAGGTCTATGACCACCTTCTGGCCCGGAACCCATGCGGACTCCTCCTCCGGTTCGACGACGGCGGCGCTCTGCGAGGTCGGCAGGAGCTGGTCCACCGGAACGCTGTAGAAGGAGGACAGGCGGTGCAGTCGGGGCATCGAGACCGCCCGCTCGCCGCGTTCGTAGGCGCCCAGGACCGATGCCTTGAACTCCGACTCGGACCTGGCCTCTACGTCCTGCAGGGAGAGTCGCTTCTGCCTGCGGATCTGGCGGATGCGTTCACCCAGCCGGTTGCTGTAGTCGGCCTCGTCCCAGTCGGCATCGCCGCGTTCGTTCGTCACCACAGGACGTGACCGTATCGACCGCGCTGCGTGGTGAGCAACCATTACCCGGAAAGCCAGGATGGCGTCGGCGACATGGGCCGTCAGGAGTCCGCCGACACCCTCCCGTCCCGCAACGCCACCATCAGGGCGCCGGCGGCCATGGCCGCCGTCTCGGGCTGCAGCACGGTCGGGCCGAGACTCACACGCCGACGGTCACCCAGCTCAGCATCGGTCCAGCCGCCCTCCGGCCCGATGAGGAGAAGCCCTACATCGCCGTCCAGCCCCGACCCTCCGGGCTGAGCCATGGCCACGGCAGGGTGCCTGGCCGCAACGGAGACCCCCTGCAGGGACTCCAGCACCGGGAGGCGAACCCGGCGGGACTGCATCCCCGACTCACGGACGACCCGGGCAAGCCTCTCCATCTGGGCCGCGGCCTTCCTATCGTCCCACCTGACCACGGACCTCTCGGCCGCCAGCAGCAGGATCCGATCCACCCCGAGTTCCGTGAGTTTCTGCACCACGAGTTCAGGCCTGCCGGACTTGACGAGGGCGAATCCGACCGCCACCTCCGGGGTCGGTGGCGGTACGTGCATCACGTCACCGGAGGCTGTCAGACGGGCGCCGAATGCAGCCGGCCGCCATTGCCCGGCGGCATCGCAGACCGTCAGGACGTCGCCGTCCCTCAGCCGCAGCACCCGGGAGAGGTGGCGGCGGTCGTCGGCGGAGAGTACCGGATTCTCCACGTCCTCCACGAATGCGTGGGGGCCACCCCGACCATCGGGCGGCCCGCCGATCGTCGCCACCGCTACCGGAACGCCGACCGGATCCTGGAGATCAGGCCGTCCCCCGGCTCTCCCACCGTCTCGCCCCGCTCGGCCGCCAGCGACCTGAGGAGCTCCTCCTCCTCGGCACTCAGCCCGGTGGGCGTGTCCACGACCACTTCGATCACGATGTCGCCGCGCCCCCTCCCCTGGAGGTGTGGCACGCCGCTCCCCTTCAGCCGGAACACCTCTCCGGTCTGCGTTCCGGCTGGAATGCGGACTGCGACGACGTCATTCAGGGTCTCGTAGTCCAACTCCACGCCGAGGGCCGCCTGGGTGACTGGCACGTGCAGCTGGTGGTACAGGTCGTTTCCGTGCCGCTCGAACACGAGATGTGGTCGGACCCGGACGTGGACGTACAGGTCGCCGGTGGGCCCTCCACGGGGGCCGACAGCTCCACGTCCGCTGAGCCGCAGGGTCGTGCCCTCGTCTACGCCGGCCCGGACGTTGACCGTGAAGGAGCATTCCTCGACCCGTCTCCCATCACCCCTGCATTCCACACACGGATCCGGAATCACCTCACCGCGACCCGAGCACGTGGGGCACGCAGCGGTGGTCACCATCTGGCCGAGGATGGACTGCCGGACCTGCCGGACCTGGCCGCTCCCCCGACAACCGTCGCAGCGCTCCGCCGAGGTGCCGGGGGTCAGGCCGGTCGCCTCACAGGTCGTGCATGCCACAGCGGTCCGGACGGTGATCTCCTCCTCCGAGCCGAACACCGCTCCTTCGAAGTCCACGACGATCGTCGTCTCGAGGTCTTCCCCCGGCCTGGGACCCGACCTCCTTGTGGCGCCGCCGCCGAATCCGCCGCCGCCGAAGAATGATTCGAAGATGTCGTTGATGCCGCCGAACGGATCACCGGCCATGCCGACCGACGGACCGTCATGACCGAAGCGGTCGTAGGCCTGCCTGGCCTCGGGATCCGAGAGGACCTTGTAGGAGGCAGCCACCGCCTTGAACTCCGCCTCGGCTGCCTCGTCGCCGTCATTGGCGTCCGGGTGGTGCTGGTGGGCGAGGCGCCTGTAGGCCGACTTGACCTCTGCCACGGTCGCCTCGCGGTCGACGCCGAGTACCTCGTAGTGGTCGCGCGGCACCGCTCAGCCTTCCCGGAGGAGGCTGGAAGTGTCCTCTGAACCCGGAGTAGCGCCCTCAGCCAGCGGAACGTGGCACCGCCACCGGGCGAGCCACCGCCATCCAGATACACAGGTCATCGGCGCACAACGGTACCGGCAGGAGCCCCCGACGTCGTGGCCCGAGATGGCCCGGTCGGACCATTGCCGGCGGGCAGCGACCCGGACCGGCTCAGGTTCCGATCTGGTCAAACGAAACGACTTCTGCGACCAGTGACTCCAGAAACCCCGCCCGCGCTGTACGTGTCTCAGACATTCACTATCCCTCGGTCAGGCGGTCGCCCAAGCGGCGACCCACCACCGCCACGGTGGCCAACGCCTGCGAATAGTCCATGCGCGTCGGCCCGAGCACCCCGATGGAACCGGCGGCCTGGCCTTCGATCTCGTATGGAGCGACCACAAGCGAACATCCGGAGAGCGTCTCGAGACCGGTCTCAGCGCCGATGGCAACGCTCAGTCCCCGGTCGATGACGTCCTTCACCAGCGCCACGACGACGAACTGCCGCTCCAGGACGTCCAGCACACGACGGACCCTCTCGACCTCCTCGAACGCCCCGGCCACCTGGGCGGTTCCACCAACCCATGCCTTGTCGACGCGATCGGAACGTTCCGCCAGCACCGACTCGGCCGTGCGGAGAACGGCATCCACGGCGGGTTCGCCGGTGACCGGGACGAGCGACGGTCCGGTCAATCTCCGACCGACGAGGGCCCCCGAGAGGTGCGCCGCAGCCACAGCCAGGGTGGCCTCGGCAGGCCCCGCCGCGTCCCCCACGAGTTCCAGGGTGTGCTTCTCGACGGTGCCGTTCGCCATGACCAGGACCAGGAGGGCAAGGTCCGGGGTTAGGCCCACCACCTGGGCGGATCGCACCTCCAACTGGTCCCGATCGGGTGCCACGACCACTGCCGCACTGCCCGTCAGGTTGGCGAGGAGGTTGCTGGTATCGGCGAGCATCTGCTCCATCTCGCGGTGCGAGCGGCTGAAGAAGGCCTGGACCTGCTCGCGGTCCGCCGAGTCCAGCGTGCCGGGCCTGTCCAGGTGGTCCACGAAGAAGCGGTACGCCTTCTCGGTCGGCACCCGGCCCGCCGAGGTGTGCGGCTGCATCAGATAGCCCTGGTCCTCGAGGTTGGCCAGCTCGCTGCGGATCGTCGCCGAGGAAACCTCCACTGCATGGGAAGCGGCGACTCGCTCCGACCCGACGGGCTGCGCCGTATGGATGTACTCCTCCACCACGGCGCTCAGGATCGCGGCCTTCCGGTCCTCCAACACGACCCTGATGCTAGCGGTAGGTCCGACGGCGTCCCGGCGCTCCGGTCCGGGTCCGAGCCACCGCCGTCGAGGTCAGTCGCCCAACCTGAGCGCTGAGACGAAGGCCTCCTGGGGCACCTCGACGCGCCCAATGGACTTCATCTTCTTCTTACCTTCCTTCTGCTTCTCGAGGAGCTTCCGCTTCCGGGTGATGTCGCCGCCGTAGAGCTTCGCTGTCACGTCCTTGCGGTACGCCCGCACGGTCTGGCGGGCGATGACCCTGCCCCCGATCGCCGCCTGGATGGGCACCTCGAACTGCTGCCGGGGTATGAGCTCCTTCAACTTGGCGGTCATCTTCCGCCCGTAGTCGTCGGCCGCGGTCCGGTGGATCACCATGGAGAAGGCGTCGACCGGCTCGCCCTGGAGAAGGATGTCGACCCTCACGAGATCCGAGTCCCGATAGCCCTCCGACTCGTAGTCGAGGCTGGCGTACCCCTGTGTCCGGCTCTTCATCTGGTCGAAGAAGTCCACGACGACCTCGGCCAGCGGCAGGTGGTACTTCAGCTCCACGCGTTCCGGGGAGAGGTAGGTGATGCCGTCCAGCTCGCCGCGACGCTCCTGGCAGAGTTCCATGAGGGTGCCCGTGTAGGAGGACGGCGTTATGAGTGTCGCCAACAGGAAAGGCTCCGCGATGCCAGAAATCTCGCCTGCCGGCGGGAGGTCGCACGGGTTGTCCACCTCGACGGTCTCACCGCTGGTGCTCGTCACCCGGTACTCCACCGACGGCGCCGTCGTGATGAGGCTGAGGCCGAACTCCCGCTCGAGGCGCTCCCTCACGATCTCCATGTGTAGGAGGCCCAGGAAGCCACACCGGAACCCGAAGCCGAGCGCACCCGACGTCTCCGGTTCATACGTGAAGCTGGAGTCGTTGAGGCGGAGCTTCTGGAGGGCGTCGCGAAGGTCGTTGAACTCGTCGCCGTCGATCGGGTACAACCCGGAGAACACCATCGGCTTCGGTTCCCGGTAGCCCTCGAGGGCGACGTCGGAGCCGTTCCGGCTCGTGGTGACCGTCTCACCCGAGCGCGCCTCGCCGACGTCCTTGATTCCCGCTAGCAGGTAGCCGACCTCCCCGGGTCCCAACTCGGCCACCGGTGTGAGGTTGGGCCGTCGTACCCCCACCTCGTCGGCGAGGTGGATCTCTCCCGTCTGCATGAACCGGAGCGAGGAGTTGGGCCTGAGTTGGCCGTTCATGATGCGGACCGAGGACACCACGCCCCGGTACTGGTCGAAGTGGCTGTCGAATACGAGGGCCTGGAGGGGGGCGTCGGCATCGCCGACCGGGTGCGGTGTCCGTTCCACGACCGCGTCCAGGAGGGCCGCGACCCCCTCGCCGGTCTTGGCGCTGATGTGCAGGATGTCCTCGGCCGGAATGCCCAGCACCTGCTCGATCTCCTCAGCGCAACGGTCGGGCTCCGCCGCGGGCAGGTCGATCTTGTTCAGTACGGCCACGATCTCGAGGTCGTTCTCGAGCGCCAGATAGCAGTTGGCAAGGGTCTGGGCCTCGATCCCCTGTGCTGCGTCGACAACCAGGATCACGCCCTCACAGGCAGCCAGCGACCTGCTCACCTCATAGCTGAAGTCCACGTGACCGGGGGTGTCGATCAGATTGATGATCGTGTCCTTCCAATCCAGGCGAACGCTCTGGAGCTTGATGGTGATGCCCCGTTCCCGCTCCAGGTCCATGGTGTCGAGGTACTGGGCGCGCATCTCACGGGGGTCGACGGCACCACACAGTTCGAGGATCCGGTCAGCCAGCGTGGACTTGCCGTGGTCGATGTGGGCGATGATCGACGTGTTGCGAAGTCGCGAGATGTCCATGTCGCCCGAAACGGTACCGGCGGGCGTGGGTTCCCCAGCGGGCGTGCACCTCGGCTGGACGGGCAGGCGTCACGTTCTAGGTTGAACCGTTCCAACGGCACCAACGGTAGGATCGTCACCCGTGCCGGTCGGCAATCAGACCGCGCGCCGCCCTATGGGCGGACCAGTACCCACCGACCAACAGGGACCCCTCCCGTGGCGAACATCAAGAGCCAGATCAAGCGGAACCGCCAGACCGAGGTTCGGCGCGTCCGCAACCGCGCCGTGCGCACCGAGCTGAAGACCCGCTTCAAGAATGCCCTGCAGGCCGCCGAGGCCGGTGAGAACGCTCCCGAGGCTGCGGCCATCGCCATGAGCCGCATCGACCGGGCCGCCAACCGTGGCGTGCTCCACCGCAATACTGCCGCCCGCCGCAAGGCGAGGCTCCAGAAGCGCCTCAACGCCTCCTCCGACTGAACGCCTGCCGGGTACTCCGGCCAGCGTCCGGCTAACGCCTGGCGAGGCTCGCTAGGCGGGCCACCAGCACTTCCACTACCAGTTCCGGCGGCCATGCCGATCGACCCCTCAGGTCCAGGTCTGCCGACGCCAGGAGGCGGATCGAACGGGCTGTCTTCTCGGGTCCGAGCCGGCGGCTGGCCTGTAGCGCCTTCTTGGCGGGAAAGCCTTTTATTCCAAGGGCATCTGCGGAGCCTGCCTCGTCATTGACTCCGGAGCCGTCCAGCCTCAGCAGTCTCCCGAAATGGGCGTTGAGCGACGCCATGACCGCCAACGGATGCCGACCACCGGCGTCGAGCATCCGGGCCAGGCAGTCCAACGCACCGGGAACGTCGCCCTTGTCGATCGCATCCGTGAGATCCCAGGGGGCCACGTTGCCGCCCGAACCCAGGAACGGCTCGACGTCGGCGACACCCAGTGCTGATCCGGCCCCGAAGACCGCCTCGAGGGTGTCCAGCAGGGGCACGACCTTCGCCCGGTCCTCACCCATCCGCCGGGCCACCAGCGCCCGTGCCGGTCGGTCCAGGTCCACCGACGCATGGTCGAGGCGTTCATCCATCCAGCGGTCTGCATCGCGGCCCCGTCCCGTACCCACCTTCAGGACCTGGCCTCCGGCAGCGGCCACCGCCGCCACCAGGTCCTTGGGAATCGGGTTCAACTTCGGTTGCGTCGGCGTCCGGCCCTTCTCCCAGACCACCACGAGAGAGGTGGTCTCCAGCGGAGAGTCCAGGTAGGCGACGAGGGGTGCGACCGCATCGCGGTTCGTGAAGCGACCCAGGTGGCGGCCGACCACCACCCTCCGTCCGGTCAGGAACGGTGGAGTCTGGGCAGCATCCACGAGGCGGGCGATTTCGAAGCCGTCGTCGCTGCGGTACTCGTCCTCGGTCAACTCCTCCAGGGCGAGGCTGCGATCCTCGGCTCCGAGGGCCGCCTCGACCGCCGCCCTGACGGCCTCGGTCACGAGGCTCTCGTCGTCCCCGGAGATGACGGTGATGGGTGGCGTCACGAGGAGGCCCCGACTTCGATCCGACGGGCGGACAGGACCGCTTCCATCGTGTCGGCGACCCGCCTGCCGCCACGGACGTCATGCGCACGGATGATCCGGCACCCGAGGGCGATCCCAAGGGCATGGGCGGACCAGGAGGGCTCCATCCTCTCCTCGATCGCGGTTCCGGTGAGATCCCCGAGGAAGCCCTTGTTGGAGGCCGAGAGGAAGACCGGAAGGCCGATTGAGACCAGATCGTCGGTGCGGCGCAGCAGGGACGCCGACATCCCTGGAGTCTTGCCGAGGTCCAGGCCCGCATCGACCATGATTCGCTCGTCGGGGATGCCCGCAGAGCGCGCCATCTCCACCCGCGCCACCAAGAAGTCCCGCACGTCGACCACGACGTCGGCGTAGGTCGGCGTCGGGTCCGGCACGCGGGGTCCGATCCTGACGTGCGTGGCCACCACGGCGGCCCCATGACGGGCGCACGCAGGAAGGAAGGTCGGGTCGGCGAAGCCGCTTATGTCGTTTCCGACGGAAGCTCCGGCTGCAAATGCCTCGTCGGCCACGCCGCCCCTGAAGGTGTCGACCGAGATCGGGATCCCGAAACGGGAGTGGAGTGCCTCGACGGCGGGCAGCACCCGCTCCATCTCCTCGGCCTCGGTCACTTCGGGCCCGGGGCCGGCCTTCGAGCCACCCACGTCCAGGAAGTCGGCTCCGTCGGCGACGTGGCGTTCGGCCAGTCGGAGGAAGTCGTCGAAGTCCCAGAAGCGGCCCCGGTCCCAGAAGGAATCAGGGGTCCGGTTCAGGATGCCCATCACGAGTGTGCGGGTCGTGCAGTCGTAGCGGTGGCCGGATCCCAGCTCGACGATCACCCGACCGACGGTACACGCGGCTTCGCCTAGGCCGGTGCGCGTCTCACCAGCAGGAGGCCGCGCTCCAGGTGCACCACCCAGGTGGTCCCGTCCACCCTGAACCGTGTGCCGCTCGCCGGGAACACGGATCACACCGAGGCCGGCAGGCGTGAGGCGTGCCGGGGCGGGAGGGCGTTCGAATAGGAGGTTGTCTATCCGACGTCGGATCGTTTCACCGGGCCCTGACATGGCCCACCCCCCGGGAGTCGCTGTGGTTCCGGGGAGGTGGTTGGTGCTCGGCCCTACGGCCGGAAGGATCGAGGACCCTCTATGAGTAGGTCAGGAGGACTGGCAGATCAGAAGAGTGCCGAGGTGAGGCGACGTCGCCACCCGGCGGTTCGGGGATCCTCCGGGCCGAGCAGCTCGAGGAGGTCGAGGAAGCGCTGGCGGGAAACCTCGTCGGCCTTCACCAGGCCCAGCAGGTGGGTGAGGCTGGCGTCGATGTCGTCTACGGGTTCCGTGCGGGCCATCGCGCAGATCCGACGGGTCTCCGGCGACTCCGGGATCCGCTCGAGGAGCTTCAGGGCCGCTTCCCGGTCACCGTCACCTGACCTCTCGACCAGTAGGAGCGCCAGTGCCGTCACGGCGACCACGTTGTCGCTCTCGAGTTCCAGGGCGGCGATCAGGGAGGACTCGTCACCGAGTGCCACGAGGCGCTCGACCTCGGAGACCTCCTCGGCGGGAAGAAGTCCCTCCACGAAGGCCCTCACGGCGTCCTCGCCCTGGGCACCCACGAAGCTGGCAGCCACCTGGCCGTCCACCAGTCCGAATACGGCCGGTATGGACTGGACCTGGAAGGCCTGGGCGGCCCCGGGATTCTTGTCGATGTCCAACTTGGCCAGCACGACACGCCCGTTGGTCTCGGCAATGACCTTCTCAAGGATCGGTCCCAGGGACTTGCAGGGTTCACACCACTCGGCCCACAGGTCGACGACCACGGGAACCTGGCGTGACCGATCGATCACCTCGGCCTGGAATGTGGCGTCGGTTACGTCCATGCCGGTCAGGGTAGGGAGCCCGACCCGCCGCTCCACTACCGTCCACACGCGATGGGCGAGACCGCGGGCATAGACCACGACAACCTCGTCAGGTGGTTCGACGGTCGGGTCGGAGGCCTCGACGGTGGGCTGGAGTTCAACCTCATAACCGGCGGTCGGTCCAACCTCACGTTCACGGTTACCGACGGGCATGGGCGCCGCTGGGTGCTGCGGAGGCCGCCGATGGGACACGTGCTGGCGACCGCCCACGACATGGCGCGGGAACACCGGATCATCAGCGCACTCGCCGACAGCGGAGTGCCGGTTCCGGCAATAGTTGGACTCTGCGAGGACGACGAGGTGAACGGGGCCCCGTTCTACGTCATGGACTTCGTGCCAGGTCTCGTGGTCCGCGACGTCGCCATCGCCGAAGGCGTGCCTGTCGAGGTACGCAGGCGGATGGGCGAGTCGTTGATCGAGGTGCTGGCACGCCTCCACGACGTGGACCTGAACGCCGTGGGGTTGTCCGACCTGGGGCGCCACGACGGCTACATCGAACGCCAATTGAAGCGCTGGCGAACCCAATTCGTGAACGCCACGACCCGAGAGATCCCGCGCGTCCTGGAGGTCCACGAGATGCTTGCGGCCCGGGTACCGGCCCAGCAGGGGGTGGGCATCGTGCACGGCGACTACCGACTGGACAACTGCATGATGTCGCCGGACGGAGAGGTGTCAGCCGTCCTGGACTGGGAGCTCTGCACACTCGGCGACGTCTTGGCCGACGTGGCGGGGATGGTCGCCTACGGCGACTCGCGAACCACCGGCGGCACGCCGCCACCGACCTCGGTCGAGGGGTTTCCCAGCACCGACGAGGTGCGGGAGTTGTACGCACGCCACAGCACACGCGGGCTCGCCGACCTGGACTTCTACGTGGGGTTCGCCTACTGGCGCATCGCCTGCATCGTGGAGGGCGTCTACACGCGCTACGCAGCGGGCGTGATGGGAGACCAGGACGACCCGCGCCTCATCGAGGTGTTCGGCCAGCGGGTCGGCGACCTAGCGGACCTGGCCCACGAGACAATCTCCCGACTGCCGAAGGTCCTCTGAGGTGTCCGAGCGACCACTCGTGGAGGTGTTCGAGACCCCGCGCCTTGAGACACCCGTGCTCGTGCTGGCCCTGGATGGCTGGATCGACGCCGCCGGTGCTGCGAGGGATACCCGCCAGCGACTGGTGGACGGCGACCCGGGTCGGCGCATCGCCCGATTCGACACCGACCGACTCTTGGACCACCGGGCCCGGCGACCCACCCTGCACCTCGTGGACGGTGTGAGCAGGCGCATGGATTGGCCATCCATCGAACTGTTCCTTCTGGAGTCCACGTCGGACACCGACGTCCTGGTGCTGCACGGCCCCGAGCCCGACCACGAGTGGCGGGCGTTCTCCGACGCGGTCATGGGGTTGTGCCACGACCTCGACGTGCAGATGGTCGTCGGCCTTGGCGCCTACCCGGCCGCCGTGCCACACACCCGCCCCACCCGCCTCGCCTGCACGGCCGGCAGTCCGGAGACGACAGAATTGCTGGACTTCCTGACCGCCACCCTCGAGGTGCCGGCCGGCGTCCAGGCGGTCATCGAGATGGCGGCCAGCAGCGCCGGCATCGCCGCCATCGGGCTCTGGGCCCAGGTCCCCCACTACCTGGCGGCCTCCTCCTACCCGCCTGCCGCCCTGGCCCTGCTGAACGGTCTTAGCGAGCTGACCGGGGTCTCCTTCCAGGATGGCCCGTTGGCTGAGTCGGCACTGGCCATCCGGGCTCGCCTAGATGACCTCGTGACCCGCAACCCGGAACACGTCACGATGCTGGAGAAGTTGGAGTCTGCGTACGACGACTTCCACGACCTCCGGGGCCAGCTTCCGGACGGCGAGCAGTTGGCGGCCGAACTGGAGCGGTACCTCCGCAACCACGGCGACGGCTGACCTCCTCCGTCGATACCGACCGGGTACGGCCGACGTGTCATACAACGACATTGACCAGCTTCGGTACCCGGACGATGACCTTCCGGGGCTCGCCCCCGGCCAGCGCGGCCAGCACCTTGTCCGACGCCAGGGCGAAGGCCTCGGCGGCGGCCTCGTCCAGGTCGGCCGGCACCTCCACGCGGTCCCGGACCTTGCCGTTCACCTGGATGACCATGGTGACGGTGTCGTCCACCAGCTTGGCCGGATCGAATTCGGGCCAGGCCTCCAGGTGGACGTGGCCGCCGCGTCGCATCTCCCAGAGCTCGGCGCAGAGGTGCGGCGCGGACGGGGCCATCACCTGGAGGAGGGCATCCAGGGCCGCTTCCAGCGTTTCGGCATGCGGACCGTCGTCAGCCTGGACGTAGCGGTAGAGCGTGTTGGTGAACTCCATGAAGCCGGCGATGGCGGTGTTGTATGACCAGCGGTCGTACTCGTCGGTGATGCGGGCCACGAGGCGGTGGGTGGCCCTGTCGATGTCGGCATCGGTTCCGGTCGTGTCGCCGGTTCGGGCATCGGTCGTGAGGTCGGAGTCGGGCGCGGCCAGGCGCCAGACCCGGGCCAGGAACTTGGCGCACCCGTCGATCCCGAAGTCCTCCCAGTCCACGTCCTCCTGCGGGGGCTTGACCTGCAGGTGGGCGAGGCGCAGGGCATCGGCCCCCTGGCGGTCCAGGATCGGTTCGGGAGCGACGAGGTTGCCCTTCGACTTGGACATCTTGGTGCCACCCAGGCGGATCATGCCCTGGGTGAAGAGTCGTTGGAACGGTTCCCGCAGGCCGGCCGGTGCCACCCCCAGGTCGGCGAGGGCCTTGGTGAAGAACCGGGCGTACATGAGGTGGAGGATGGCGTGCTCCACGCCGCCGATGTACTGGTCGACGGGCAGCCAACGGGCCGCAGCGTCCGGTGAGAACGGGGCGTCCTCGTTCCACGGGTCGGCGAACCGCAGGAAGTACCAGGAGGAGTCCACGAAGGTGTCCATGGTGTCGGTCTCGCGCCGGGCTGGACCTTCACAGGCCGGGCAGGTGGCTGACAGGAAGCCATCGTGGGTGGTCAGCGGAGACCGGCCCGTCGGCATGAACTCGACGTCGTCGGGAAGTTCCACCGGCAACTGGTCCAGCGGGATCGGCTGTTCGCCACATGCGTCGCAGTAGACGATCGGAATTGGGCAACCCCAGTAGCGCTGGCGGGAGAGCAGCCAGTCGCGGAGGCGGTAGTTGACCTTCCGGGCGCCCCGGCCCTCGGCCTCCAACCAGTCGGCGGCGGCGGCCTTGGCCTCGCCTACGTCCATGCCATCCAGGAAGCCGCTGTTGATGGCCGGTCCGTCGCCGAGGTAGGCGTCGCCGTCGAAGTCGTCGGGTGGCTGGACCGTCCGGACGATCTCGCAACCGTGGGCCTTGGCAAAGTCCCAGTCGCGCTGGTCCTGACCCGGCACAGCCATGATCGCACCGGTGCCATAGGTCATGAGGACGTAGTCGGCCAGGAAGATCGGGATGGCCCGGCCGGTGAAGGGGTTCACGACATGGCCGCCGGTGGCCACGCCGCGCTTGTCCAGCGCTGCGCTGGTGGACATGCGGTCGATCTCGCTGCGGCCGGCCACCTCTACCCGGAAGACGTCCACGTCGGCCCTCCGGTCCTCGGTGGTCAGCTCGTCGACGCGTGGATGTTCCGGTGAGATGACGGCGAAGGTGATGCCGAAGGAGGTGTCGGGACGCGTGGTGAACACCATCAGCGGCTCCACGTCGGTCCGGGTGTCGCCGTCAGCGTCCGCTATCGGCAGGCCGAACTCGGTTCCCTCGGAACGCCCGATCCAGTGGCGCTGCATGACCTTGACCTTCTCGGGCCAGTCCACGGTGTCCATGTCGTCGAGGAGCTGCTGGGCGTAGTCGGTGATCCGGTAGAACCACTGCTCCATGTCGCGACGTTCAACCAGGTCACCGGAGCGTTCGCAGGTGCCGTCGGCCAGAACCTGTTCGTTTGCCAGCACCGTCTGACAGCCGGGGCACCAGTTCACCGGGGCCGTGTCGCGGTAGACGAGGCCGGCCTCGTAGAACTTCAGGAAGATCCACTGCGTCCAGCGCATGTACGACGGGTCGTGGCTTCGGACGACCCGCCGCCAGTCGTAGACGGCGCCGATACGACGTAGTGAAGCCGACAGGGCCTCGATGTTGGCTTCGGTGTTGATTCGCGGGTGGGTGCCGGTGGTGATGGCGGCGTTCTCGGCAGGAAGGCCGAACGAGTCGAAGCCGATCGGCGAGAGCACACCGTCGCCGCGCATGGTGCGGTAACGGACCAGCAGGTCGCCCATCGTGTAGTTCCGGACGTGGCCCATGTGTGCCGGACCGCTCGGGTACGGGTACATGGAGAGTACGTAGAACGGCGGCCGGGGGTCGTCGTTGTCGACCTCGTAGGTGCCTTCGTCGAGCCATCGCCGCTGCCAGCGGGCCTCGATGGCCTGGGGGTCGTAGCGCTCGGACATCGACTTGAGGTTACCGAGGCGTCGGCTGGCCGGAGGCGCTCTGAAACCCGAGCCGCCGGGCCGTGTCCGCGGAGGGCGCTGGTAGATTGTCGGCTCCTCGGGGCTATAGCTCAGTTGGCAGAGCGCTTCCATGGCATGGAAGAGGTCGAGGGTTCAATTCCCTCTAGCTCCACGTGACGCCGCAGGTCAACGACCTGCGGTGTTGTCGTTTTCAGGACGCTTTGTCAGTCCCGAGCGCCGACACGCACCCGGGGTAGGTGGGCTGGTCGATGAGGACCTGGTTCACGACCGTGCTCCGGAGGTGCTCTACGAGACCGTCGGCATCAAGACCGATCGTCTCGTCCCGTAGTCCTTCGGCCAGGAGAAGCCTCAGGTCTCCGAGCGATCCCTCGGCATTGAGCAGGTTCCGCAGGCGGGCGGCCTCCAGACGTCGGGCCTCGGCCCCCAGCTCCATCTCTCGTCCCACTATGTCCACGGAGTTAGCCGCCACACGGGCCAGGAACCCGACTCGACCGTCCATTGCCGGAACCACCTCGGACCGCAGGTACACACTGACGCTCTCCAGCAACTCGTCGATCCGTGGGAGGTCCATGCCGTCATCGGCGGCCTCCGAGTCGACCGCTACGACCGGGCCTGGGATCACGAGGTTCACGCAGTCCACCTGGCACTCCGACGAACGCCGCCCGATCGCCGCCCGCTCCACGCTACGGTCCGGACCGGACCGGTACTGATCTGCCATCCCCAAACAGCCGACCGACCACCAGAACGACCCGAATATCTCCCAGAACCTGACGTGGGCCGGGTCCACGGCCCGGCCCGACTCCTCCTCGTAGGCAACGAAGAGGTCCTCGTAGGAACCGAAACCACCGACCGGTTTCTCCGAACGGCCGAAACGCCAGCTGGCGGTGCAGAGCCATCCCAGGTCGCGCACCGGGTCACCGATGTGGGCGATCTCCCAGTCCAGGACGGCGGCCATACCGCCCGGGTCGACGACCAGGTTGCCGTTTCGGAAGTCGCCGTGCACGAGGGACGACTCCGACTCCGGTGGCAAGTGGTCGAGTAACCACCGGGCCGTGAAGTCGATCATCGGCTGGGGACTACCCAACCCCTGGTAGCGCTCCCATGTGTACCTCACCTCGGCAGCCGGATCGACCTCGTTCAGTACGTCACGCAGGCCCGTGGAGTCCAGGTCGATGGCGTGGATGCGCGCCAGTGCCCAACCACACTCGCTCGCCAGCCCGGCCCTGGCGACAGCCAGTTCCTCGGATCGGTTGATCCTGGCTCCGATGCTCTCGCCATCGATCCACTCCATGACGAAGCCTTCTCCCAGGCCGTCCTCGGGCTGGAGGACCATGTGGACGTCCGGTCCGGGCACCCCGACCCGGCGGGCAAGGCCCATGAGGCTCGCCTCGACAGCGAGACCGGGCCCGCCGAAGCCGCGTTTCTCGACAGGGCCGACGCTCCTACGCAACGCCAGGCTGCGCTCGCCATCGACCATGTCGACGCGTAGGCGGTACGTCTCCTGGCTGGCTCCCCCCGACAGCCGATCCATCGACCGCAGTGCCACGAACCCGTCTAGGCGCTCAAGGGCGTCGGCCAGGAGGCGTTGGATCTCGTCGGGGCTCGGCATCGTGGGCACTCAGTCCTGGGCGACGCCCTTGGGGGCCTGCTGGGACATGAAGCCGAACATGTAGCCGGCGATGCGGCGAATCTGGATCTCCTCTGCACCCTCCGTGATCCGGTAGCGACGGTGGTGTCGGTAGATGTGCTCGAACGGGCGGTGGCGGGAGTAGCCCAGCCCGCCGTGGACCTGCATGGCCCGGTCCGCCGCATCGCAGCAGAGGCGGTTCGCCCGGTAGTTGCACATGGAGACCTTGTCCGAGACCGAGAACGCCCCGTAGGCATCCATCTGCCAGGCGGTCCTGTGCACCAGCGCCCGGAGCATCTCGCACTCCGTCTGGAGCTCCACGAGTGGGAACTGGATGCCCTGGTTGATCGAGAGCGGCCTGCCGAAGGGCCGACGCTGCTTCGCGTACTCCACCGACTCGTTGATGCAGTACTGGGCGGCCCCGAGACTCGACGCCGCCTGCCGGATCCGGTTCTCGTTGAAGAAGTGCTGGGCGATCTGCAGGCCCCTCCCCTCCTCGCCGAGGATGGCGCTGTCGGGCAGTCGCACGTCGGTCAACGACACGCGGCCATGGTCGGTCGGCATGTTGAAGGTCCAGAGGTACTCCTCTATGACCAGCCCGTCGGCGTCCATCGGGGTCAGGAACGCCGTGATGCCATGGCCGTCACCGGGGCCGCCGGAGGTCCTGGCCAGGATCATGTCGCTGTGCGCCCGGTGGATGCCGGTGTTCCACGTCTTCTCGCCGTTGATGACCCAGCCGTCACCGTCGCGCATGGCATTCGTCTCCATGTGGGTGGCGTCGGATCCATGCTCGGGTTCAGTGATCCCGAAGGCGAACCCACGCGTCCCGCCCAGAAGGTGAGGGACCCACTCAGCCTTCTGCTCCTCGCTGCCGTACTCCAGCATCAGGAGCAGGCCGACGTTGTTTCCCACGATCGAGTGCTCGTTCTGGAGGTCGTTGTGGAGCCCGAGACCCTTCGCGGCGAGGTGCTCACGGATGACGGCCATTCCCAGGTTGGTGCCGTTCCGGCCGCCCAGCTCCGTCGACAGCGGGTAGCGGTAGTGGCCGGCCTCATCGGCCCGGCGACGCGCCTCGGACAGGAGGTCCTCCCATTCCCGGTTGGGAAGCCCGTCGCGGTCCCAGTCGGTGCGGGCGTCCTCACGCCGATGGTCGAAGAACCTGACGTTGTCGTCCATCTCCTCCAGCGGCCTGATCTCACGCTCGATGAAGTCGTCCAACTCGACGAGGTAGTCGACCAGCTCGGATGGAATGTCGTGGTCCATGGACCCTCCCCTATTCGATCCGCCCACCCTGACCTATCCACAGCGGTCCCGCCACATGCAGGCCGACACGCCCCGGGTCGGCCCTCAACTCCCGAGGGCGGCGACGACCTTCTTCTGGCGGTACTCGAAGACCAGCGAGGTCCGTTCGTCGACCACGCCCTCGATGCTGGAGATCCCCTCCAGGACCAGCTGCCGGAGGCTGTCTGTGTCGGCAACGCTGAGGTGCACGACCACGTCGTCGATGCCGGTGATGAGGAACACGCCGAGGGTCTCCGGCAGTGCCCAGAGCCGCTCAACCGCCCGATCCACCACCGGGCCGGTCTTCGGGCGGAGGCGCAGCGCCACGATCGCCTGGATGGGACGGCCCAGCGCCTTCAGGTCCACAGTGGCGTGGTACCCGGTGATGACCTCGTTCTCCTCGAGTGACCTGATGCGATCCAGGGTCGTCGAGGGCGCCAGGCCCACCTGAGTCGCCACGGCCCGATTCGTCTGCCGTGCATTCGACTGGAGAGCGGCCAAAATCCGAGCGTCGGACCGGTCGATCTGTGTCATCTCTTCAGACTTTCCGTTGTTCGTTCGGTTCGATTGAAGATACATCGTATATCTGCCACCGTATGGGGCGAAAGACCGGTGGCCGAAACCGGAACCATGGGCAACTGGGGGCAACCGTGTCACTACTGGACGACTACCAACTGGAAGACCGCTACCGCGCCGACCACGGACGGACCTTCCTCACCGGCATCCAGGCACTGGCCCGGATCCCAATCCAGCAGCTACGGGTGGACCACAGCAACGGTTTGGACACCGCTGCCTTCGTGTCCGGCTACCAGGGCTCCCCCCTCGGAGGCTTCGACGTCGAGGTGGCCCGGGCAGCCGCCCTCGTTCCCGACCTGGCCATCGTGAACCAGCCGGCCGTGAACGAGGAACTGGCCGCCACGGCCGTCATGGGATCACAGCTGGTGGCCGAGCAGCCCGACTGCCGCTACGACGGCGTGCTCGGGATCTGGTACGGCAAGGCCCCCGGCCTGGATCGGGCCGGCGACGCCCTGCGCCACGCGGTCTTCGCCGGCACGTCGCGTCACGGTGGCGCCATCGCAATCGTCGGCGACGACCCGGCTGCCAAGAGCTCCACGCTGCCATCCAGCTCCGACGCCACACTGGTCGACCTCCACATGCCGA
>Ga0257107_1000008_pt1 | contig 70535 bp, 72 predicted proteins | sample LP_taG_2_FD_190178 | JGI IMG/M metagenome (GOLD analysis project Ga0257107, IMG submission 190178) | Marine microbial communities from Northeast Subartic Pacific Ocean, Canada - LP_J_2011_P26_500m | ecosystem: Environmental > Aquatic > Marine > Oceanic | place: Canada: Northeast Subartic Pacific...
TTATTCCTATTTCCAAAGATAACCCTTCGGCACTAGGGTAAGACTGTAAAACAAAAAACTCTGGAACAGCAACAAAAGCAATCAAAAAAATTAGAGGCACTGTTGCAGCTATAGACATCATTTTTTTATATGGCATATAAACTCCTTGCTTAATATTTTTATCATTTAAGCAATATTACATATAACGAGCCTTAAATGTCTAGAAACAAAAAACCCCACGAATGTGGGGCTGAATAACATCAAACTAAATATGAGTCTAACTTATATCTCTGTGATTAGCAGGATTTATCTTTACTTAATATTAATGATAAACCTACACCCAATGAAACGCCAGACCCTAAACCAATAGAAATTCCAATAGCTATATTATCAAGAGCAATACCTAAAGTTATAGCGAGTCCAACTCCTATGGTTAAACCATAAGTCAAACCATACATTATACTTCTTTTAGTCATCATTCAATCTACAAAAAATAGCATTACAATGGGTGCACCTCTTATACATAGCGACCACCCCCTTCGGTTTTCACTCCGTTGGGGTCACTTTTGGTTGAGAAAGTGAATTAGATTATTCTTTAATTAGTCACTCCGCAAGGGAGTGGATACCTTTAGTCCACCGAATTAAGTCCACCAAGTGGCAATTCTTGGCACAAACCTACCTCGTGCTTGGAACTGTATATGATATTAAATTGAGTAAATATTTTAAGACTGATAATACACGAGAGCCCCTCAATAATCTTGGTATATCGAGAGGCTCTTATTATCTTTCGCACCCATTATTGGGCCCTTAGCTCAGTTGGTTAGAGCAGCGGACTCATAATCCGTTGGTCCGGGGTTCGAGTCCCTGAGGGCCCACTATCAAATTATCCCTTTAGTTTTTTCTTTATTAGCTTTTCTCAAAACAATTATATTTGTAATTAACTTAGATTCCACATTATAAAAGATGTTATTTAACCAATTATCTAATTTAATTAATACTAATGCCTTTTGATTTCCAAATGAAAGACAAAGATGGGAATCTAATTTATGATTCAAATAATTATATCCATAAATCAGAAGATAAAGAACCAGTTGACATAGATAATGAAATAGCATTTGAAATAAAAACTGATGATTTTAAAAAGATGGGGTTTAATGGAATTATTTCATTGGTTCAAGAAATTGCTGAAGATCAAAAGGTTTTTGATCAGATGATAAAAGCATTGAAAAATAAAAAGAACCTTGCAACAGAAGATATACAGAATGCCCGAAATGATACAATTTTTGATAAAGTAAAACGGATTATAGAATTAGATATTTGGGCTGAAGCTATTATGGTAACATTGCGAAGCGCAAATCGTGATCGATTAGGAGACTGGTGGATGTTTAATAACATGGATTTTTATTATCAATGCAAAAAAGATTATTTTAGCCAAAACGGTTTAGATGAAATGTATATTATTTCTCAAGTACAATCCTGGAAAGAGAAAGCAAAAGATCATATAAATGAAATACGGAAAGACTGGACATCTGTTATGGATAGAAATCTATTGATAAGACATTTAGAGGACCCCGAATATGAGCCTAGCGTTGATGAACGACTCCGAATGCGAACAGTTTTATTTACTAAGAGCAGAGATGAATGGATAAATATCGCTTTGGACAAAAAGAATTTTTTTAATACAATAAAATATTATGTTGTTAAAAGCGTACTTACAGAAAAGCTTTTCTCGGAGGAAATAAAAATCTTTTATGGAAAGCAATTACATAAATCATTGGTAATTATATTATGGACAACGCTTGAACAAGAATTTGCACATAAAGATGGATTGTTCCATAATATTGAAGCTCTTACAAAAGGAAAGTTTAAATTAAATAAAGATATTGATAGCGGTGAAATATCAATGAAAATTGATTATAGAAGAAAATTTTAGCATCAATTTTTATTAATTTAAAATGGAATCAATTAAGGAAAATATTGACCAACTAATTTGGGATTATCCTAACCCATTTACAGTATCTATAAAAGTTTCTAATAATGAAATTGATCAATTAGGCCATGCAAATAATCAAGTATACCTTGACTGGATGATGAAAGCAGCATATGAACATTCCGAAAGTTTAGGTTTATCCGTAAATGATTATTTATCTATAGGCATAGCCATGGTAGCAAAACGACATGAAATAAATTATTTATCTGCAACCTTTATAAATGATAATCTAATTGTTGGTACCTGGATAGCAACAAATGATAATCGTTTTCGAAGTATGCGCAAATATCAAATCATTCGTATGGATGATCAAAAGACAATTTTACGGGCTGAAACAGATTGGGTGTCACTGAATATAAAAAATGGTAAACCACAGCGAATGCCAGATGAATTTATTCGCTGTTATCAACCTACTATTACATAGTTTTATTTATACTTTACTACGGATATTCGACTACTATTTCCTGCTGAATCAAATGAACGTAGTTTCACGTTTTTTGTAACTTTCACAGGTTTTTCATACAAAGTAGACTTTGCAGTAGGATCAGCGCCATCCATGGTATAACGAATTTCGAGACCGGGGAATTCCGTGTTTGCTTTTAAAAGATCATCCTCAATTACTGCGCCCGGTGATGGGATTCTATAATTAAATCCTCCAAAAATGGAATACAACCTAGGGAGATCTTTTCTTGCAATTGTATTAGCAAAGACATTCCATGATTTTAACATATCTTCTTCTCTCAATTGTCTATCATCAACTGCTTCCCATTTTCTCTCTTTCCAAGCTGTCTCAGAAAACCCAATAATCTTAGGCAAATAAGAATATTCTAGCATCATATCACCTTTGATAGTTTCACTCCATAGCTGTGCCTGAACCCCAATAATATTCTTTTTATTTTTCTCTTTTAAACGCTCTTTATCTTTAAAAGTATTATCAACATCAATTGGTTTCCCGCTCGTCGTTGTTGTTGTTGTCTTAAATAAATCAAGAGGAGCTGTTTCAAAAGCATCTCTAGTATTATTAAAGCCACCCCAATATAAACCTGGTTCTTTCGGATCTTTATCATAAGCTAAATCAAAATAAAAATTTGTTACATTACATAATACCACTTCATACCCTTGGTTTGCTAAACGATAAGCTAAATCTTCTTGTCCCCATGCATTAATCCAAAAGTAAGGAACCACTTTTTTATTTACAAATTCAGTATTGATCTCTGTCCCTCCTTCATCCCTATTCTCCATCCTTTTCAAAACAACTTCTTCCCAACCTCCAATTTTTACATTATACTTTTTTAATAGGTTGACAGCTCTACGGAAAAAATATACTTGGAAATCCATTGGATGTATTTTTGTAGACATAGTGTCTAATATATCATTGATCATTGGAGAATTTGACCAGGATCCTTGCGGGACTTCATCCCCTCCTGTGTGAAAAAAGGTAAATGGAACATCAGCTTCTTTATATAAATCGCTAATACTATTGATAACTGTATCATAAAATTTATAAACTGATTCTCTTGCTACATTTACTACATTATCATCATATCCTTGTGCAGAATAATATTTTGACTGTTCATTAGGGTCAATTAAACGATACTCATTGGCTAAGGTTTCTTCTCCTTTTTCCATATAATATTTATATCTTGCTTCCATAGCCTTAATTGCTGCTCTTGCGTGTCCAGGAAAATTTATTGTTGGGATTACTTTGATATGTTTTTCTTTTGCATATCGAAGTATCTCTATGAAATCTTTTTTTGAATAAAATCCACTCCCAAATGTGTTTTCTTCATAGGCGTTGGGTCCACTACCATACGATGGATGTAGAGCAGCTGCTTCCTTTGAAGTGTGTTGACGTTGACCTCCCACTTTTGTCAGTTCCGGTAATTCTTTAATTTCAATACGCCACCCTTCGTCTTCAGACAAAAGTAACTGTAAATGATTTAGTTTATAAAAAGACATAATATCAAGAAGTTTAAATACTTCCTTCTTCGAAAAGAAATTTCTACATACATCTAAATGTTGACCTCGGTAAGGAAAACGGGGAGCATCTTCAATGTAAACATTGGAAACTTCTATGCTTGACTGAGGTGATTGAAAAACATTAATAGGTAACAAAGCCATAAAGCTTTGTATGCCATAGAATACTCCCGCAGGGTCAGATCCCGTAACCATCAAACCGCTATCAGAAGAAATTTCTAAGACATATGCTTCAGAGGATACTTTATTAATTGAAATTGGTTTTGTTCTTAAAACAATTGCTTTCCCACCTTTATAGTCCCTTTGAAGTATTGAAAACTTTCTTCCAGTAAGTTGTTGCAATTTATCTCTAAGATATTTTGCTTCAGACTTAAGATCCGCACTATAATAAATTTGCAGGGCATCATTTATTAATAAGCTGCCTTCATTTGAATTTATTTTAAATGGAGTGGGTATAATTTTGTGAACTTCATCTTCACCTAACAATGAAAGATTATTATTCGATAAAAAACGATTTTCTGGATTTGGAATTGGTACTACATCATTTTTCCCTCTATTAATCTTTTCCGGCTTATCAAATGGTAAAATTGAATAATCTGTTATCCTACTTATATCTTTTTGGTTTCCATCCTGATCATACAAAACTAAATATGGATATAAAGGCGCATCTGTTTCCTTAATTATAAAGTGTGACATATCATATTGAATTGTGATTTGATCACCAGGAGGTAATGAAAAAGATTCGTTAGGAGTAATAGAATACCAATCACCATTTATTTGATTAATATTTGCTTTAGAGTTAGAATGATTGGTTACTTTTCTTGAGCTTTGGGAATAGAAAATAGCCCAGCTTTTATTTCCTAACTCTTGATTTGTATTATTGTGGATGGTAAACGCTGCCCTAGATAAAGATTTCCCTTCAAGATAATTAGAGATCATCCCCCAGGTAAGTTTATAATTCATTACTTTTTCTTTATCTTGGTTATCCATATTAGAACAGCTAAAGGAAATAACTATTAAAATATTGAGTAATATATATTTATTCATATGCCAATGTAATCACTTTAAGAAAAATATGTTAATTATACGATACAAGTCATAGCTTTAATACTTTAGAAACATGAGGAAAATTATGAAATCCAAAATTTTATTTTTTATTACTCTATATATTTTTGTATCCGGGTGCACTATGGTTAATCATAGTGTTCCAACATCTATGATTTATTTAAGTGATTTGAATATTTCTGATGAGGTTTGGGGGCAAGCAAAATCAACAAAGATCCTTGGGGTTGACTTTAAAAGATTAATGAAAAGAAATATTGAATCTGCAAATATTGGTTTATCTACTACAAGTATTCCATTAATTACGGCAAATATTGGACCTGCTGGTGTTCAATCAGTTGGCTTATCAATTATGGATACGGAGTCACTGGCATTAAATGATTTGCTAAACAAAAATAAAGAATATGATGTATTAATTAGCCCAAAGTTTTCAAAAACAACGGAGGGGTTTTGGCCTTTTTATTGGACAGAGACTGTCATGGTTAAGGCGCGTGTTGGAACAATAAAGTAGAAAAGAAACCGAAAAATGAATGTAAATATTGCATTATTATCGATTAGCTTAATCGCAATTTTTGGATTTATTTCTGAAGCATTATTCCGTCGAACAAATATCCCTGATGTAATTTTTCTTATAATTATCGGTTTTCTAATTGGTCCAAATGGATATGGATTTACATCTCCTGAAGATCTTGCTTCTTTTGCTCCAGTTGTTACTACATTTACTTTATTAATTCTAATTTTTGATGGTGCTTTTAATATCAATCTATCATCATTAATTAGAGAGTTTTCCTCGAGTCTAATATTAACTATCTACAACTTTGTTCTTTCAACTGTTATTGTTGGCGGAATCTTTTTCTATATCCAACAATTTCATCTTGGTGGGACTACAATGATGGCAGCTATGATAATTGGCTTTTCTCTTGCCGGCGTTTCTTCTTCTTTTGTCATCCCTATATTGAATCAAATTCGGGTTGGGGGAAAATTATTTTCTAGATTGGCCCTTGAGTCAGCTCTTACGGATGTATTTTGTATTGTGGCAACATTATCTGTTATTGAAGTGTATACAACTGGAATTTTTGGGATTCAAAAAACACTTACTTATCTTATTGAGTTGTTTGCAATAGCGGGTTTTATTGGTGTATTGGGTGGAATAATTTGGATTGTTATCAGAGTTTTTGAAGAACAAAACTATATCATAACCATAGCTTATTTAATCCTGATATATTTAGCGACAGAATACTTTGGCGGGAATGGTCCTATAGCTGCTTTATTTTTTGGCCTAATTTTAAATAACTCTAAACAGCTATCCTCAATTAAAGCAGGTATTCTTTCCCGTTCAGTTAAAGAAAAGCAAAAAGCGGTTCAAGGAGAGCTTGGGGTAGAAGTCACATCTGCGAACGAGGAAAAATTCTACCATTTAATTTCATTTTTTCTGAAAGCATTTTTCTTTATATATGTTGGTATACTACTGGACATAACAGATCAAACAGCTCTAATTGTAGGAAGTATTTTGTCGGTAATAATTATGGTTATTCGAATGGCTTCTATGCCATTAACAAAAGGAATGCCAGGAGCTCAGCGAAAACTAGTAAATGCTGTGTTCGCACGTGGACTTGCTGCTGCTGTACTGATTCAAGCAGTAGTTCAAGCTGGAATGCCGGGAGCAGAGTATCTTGCTAAGGTAGTGTACGTTGTAATCATTGGAACTATAATATTGAGTTCTTTACGAGTCTTTATTTTGAGAGTAAGCTTATCAAAAAAAGAATAATTAATTATTTATACTTTTCTTTCCTAGTCCAAACTTTTTTTAAATAGTTTTTTGCCTCATTACTTTTAAGATCTGAATATAGCTTATCATATAATTCATCTTTATTCATCTTATTTGCTTTTTTTGAAGCTTCTTTAATATTTTTTTTATTGATAAGTGCCTTTGATACATTCCCAACCCCCGTGTTATAAGCAGGAATCGCACATATATAAGCAAGTTCATCATCGCGTATATTTGAAAAATAATGATGTCTAATCATTGAAAGATACGCGCATCCAAGCTCAACATTATTCCTTGGCTTATATAAATATCTTCCTGTTATAAATTTATCTTTTTTATAAATCCATTGATATGCATCCCGTGCACCTGTTTTTGGGACCAACTGCATTAATCCATATGCAGGTACACTTGATTTTGCTTTTGGATTAAAAGCAGATTCTGTTTCTGCGATAGCCAGTGCAATTTCGGTAGGAATATTAAATCGCCGCGCTTCTATCTCAATTAGCTCTTTATATCTTTCTCTACGCTTCTCCATATGGTCATCACTCAATGGAATTTTAATAGAAATTATTGTACGTTTTTTCCCATCTTTTGCGAAATGCATTCTTACTTTTTTTGTTTGGTCACCGATGAGATCCTTAGCAAGGCTAAGCGTATTTCCTACTCCCTCTACAGCCTTTCCTCCTGCGTCAACTAGCTGGTCTTTTAATATAGGCTGGCCATCGTCCCCTTTTTCCTTCAACAGATTCAATAATCTTTTTGCAAATGAAGAATTAATACTCCCATCACTATTTGCTTCTTCATCTTCATCGCTCTGCATGACAAACATTGTTATTATATTCAATAATCTGGTATTAATTGATAGAAGATTTTTATGGGTTTTATCTCTATGTGCGAATTGTTTATCTAAGTCCAAATCATATTTAGAATCATACGAATCATATTTAGGATCTTCCTCATTTACAATTACTTCAATAGTAACCTCACCTTTTTCAAAATCTACAATTGTTCTTGATGAAAGGTCTTTACTATAAGTAACATACGATTTTGATGTTGATTCTTTGTACGTATCCCACTTCTTTTCAACGGCTTCTTTAAATTTTTCTCTTTTTTTCCTTAGTCTTTCTTCAGATTCATCATATTTCTTTGTCACTTTTACATCATCAAAACCAAATGGATCTAACCCGTTTAAAGAAATGGCGGAATCCTTCTTAGGCCCAAAAAGAGCAATAATAATAAATACTGCAGGAATCAATGCAATAAGAGAATAAATAATTAGTGAAATTTTATTTTTCATTATTTAATCAATTGATAACCTAAAAAGGTACCCTATTTTGTTCGTCACGATCAATACAATTTATATGTTATTACTTCTATAATGCTCATTAAGTAATAAATATTTAACACGCGCATTAAATCCTTTCTTCATTAATAAGTTCCGCATTTTTTAACCATTATAATGTTATTGTGACTAAAAGCACAAAAACACTATTGGCAAATAATTTACTGGAACTGAATGCCTAGTAGGTATGTAAAAGATTACGATTGCAAAGAATAGCAATCAGAAACAAAATGAAAAAGGAGTATAAAATGAATAAATACAAAACAAATCGTGGCAGAGTAGTTTTCGTAACACTTTCTTTCAGTATCATAGCAGGTTTAATGATATTGAGTGCCAATAATAATGCACCAGAATTATCTTATGAATCTTCTTATGAAGAACCTTCACAGGAAGTTGTACTAGATGATCGCGCTGAGGAATATATTGCTGACGCAATAGAAGCAATCGATGTAATAATCGAGGAAAATTTAAATGTTGAAGAAGAATTAGATTCTTCAGAACCATCAACATTTAATGATGCGTTTTCTCAAGCTCGTGCACTTCTTGGATCAGGTAATGAATTTACCTGGAAAGGACAGCAATACACTACTTCCTACGCAGAAGAACTTGCTGCTAATACTGTACCAGTAGAAGATAAAAAAGACGAATTAGAATCAGAAAATGATGGCGAAATAAAATTCACTGCTGACGATGAAGATGATGTTTACTCAGCTGTTTTAGAATCTAAGGACTAAGTCGGCTATTGGAGTACATCACGCATACAATCCAATAAACGGGTCTGATAATTTCAGACCCGTTTTTGGTTAGCGGATAAACATAAATAGAAAAAAATAAAATGAAATACATATTCTCAATATTCTTAATTCTTATTTTCGTTACTGAGCATTTTTATCCTATAACTAAATCCAATGCAGTTGCACAGGAAAAAATTATAATTAAAGATAATATTTGTTTAAGCGCATGTGATTTCCCATTAGAATCATCTGATAATAAAATTGTGAATGATATATGGGAAATATTTAAAAATGAATTAAGCTGGAATACATATAATAACAAGACTGAAGTACAAAATGAGATTAATCGAATCAATAATCATGGTGCATGGTATTTTAATCATTTATCCGAACAAGCCCGGCCATATTTACATTATGTTATTCAAGAAATTAAAAGTAGAAAACTTCCTATAGAATTAGCTTTATTACCATTTATTGAAAGTAACTATGACCCAAATGCTTTTTCGCATGGTAGCGCTGCAGGATTTTGGCAAATTATTCCAAGTACAGCCCGGCAATATGGTGTGCCAATTAATAGCTGGTATGATGGTCGAAGAGATATAGTACTATCGACAAATGCGGCTCTAGATTATTTAACGCACCTTCACAAATATTTTGATGGTGACTGGTTACTTGCAATAGCAGCATACAATGCAGGTGAAGGAACCGTTTCATATCTTCAAAAAAGAAATGCTACTTGGGGGGGGAATACTGATTTTTGGTCGTTGAACTTGCCTCACGAAACGAAACAGTATGTCCCCAAATTTCTAGCATTAATACATATAATTAAAAACAGTAATTCTCTTGGAATTGATTTACCTGAATTAATTAATGAAGAACAATTCAGAATTTCTTATTGGCCAACACAAATTGATTTAACTGCATTGGCTGATATACTAAATATTACTCTTAAAGAAATTTATAAACTAAATCCAGGATTTAACTATTGGGAATCGCCGCCTGATGGTCCTCATCAAATTCTAACTCCAATTAAAAATTATAACTATATGAATGAATTAATTAATGAATTGCCAATTAATAAAAATATTCAATGGTTTCATTACAGAATTAGAAGTGGAGATTGTTTAAGTAAAATTGCAAAAACGTATTCAACATCGGTATCAATAATTAAAAAAGTGAATAAATTATCTACGAATAGAATTATTGTTAACCATGAACTTTTAATACCAAAAGTTGTTAATGATACAAATAATAATAACCCTCATGAACCGCATTATACTGAATATAAAATAAAAAACGGGGATTCACTTTGGGACTTAAGCAAAACATTTAATGTGCCAATAGATATGATTGCCATGTGGAATGATATTGGAAAACAAGATTATTTAAAAATAGGGAAAACTATAAAATTATATGTATGTGAAAACCAAAACAATATTTCAAGACCTGAAACAATTCAAAAGGTCGCTTATCATGTAAAAAATGGAGATTCTTTAGTCCGCATTGCTAATCGATTTAATGTATCTGTGTCAGAATTAGTTACGTGGAATCGGAAGGTAAAGAAACAACCAGAACTTATTTACCCTGGACAATATCTAGTTATCTATGTAGATATTACACAGCAACATTTTGATGCTTGATCAAACTTTGAATAATTTTCTGTATTTCCATTGGTCTTTATTAGGATCATAATAATTAATCAGAAGCAATATGCCAATTGTACAGAAAATAAAAATCAGGCCGCTTGGTGTTCGCATTGTCCAATTAACCCACGGCCAAGGCCAATTAAAGAATGCCCAATTCATATAAAAATAAAAAATAGTATTTATACATAAAGTATAACGTATAAAATTGATTCCATTAGAGTGATTATCTTTATTTTTTATTAATTGCAGACAATACCAACTAATTAAGATCAGTGGAATTATAAAATATATTATCCAACCAATTATTAAAGAAATATCATTATTTCTATAGGCTAAAAATCTTAATGTTTTTCCAGCAATTGGTAGTGCAGTAATTGGTAAGCATATAAGATAAGGCCACATGCGACCGCCCATAATCGCAACGATGGGAATTATTCCCATCGTTATTGCGCGATCTGCAAACCAATCAAATGTAGAAAAAGATATAAAATTCCATGTTAAAAGAGCGACAATATGAACAGCTAATAAAATAAACTCCATTTTAATTCCAAGTTTCAATGAATTATAATCATCATTTGAAGAGATATGATTTCTGTTATACCACAATCCAAGTGCAATAATAAAAGCAAATACAGCGCCAAAAGTAATTTCCATCATATTCCACCAGTTAATGAACGGATAGATAGAAGAAAGCAATCCGTTTTTAATCTCATACATATTCCATGCATGATAAGCTTGTACAGATTGTCCGATTATAAAACCAAGCCCTCCTGCCAATAAACCCCATAGAGTCATATTCCGAGCTAAAATATCTTTCTTTATAAAACTGATATAAGAGAATAAAAATACCAGAGCAAAAAGCAAACCACCCCATTGTTCTCTTCTTGGTCTCAATTTTTCTACTGGTTCCCAATACCAGTCATCAGAAAAATAAATAAATGGTAATTTTTTATTTATAGGATCAAATGGTTCATTTAGTATATATACGCCAAGGTAAAGAAAAAATATTGATACAAATAAAATTAATAGAATTTCAAATAATGAATATTTTTTACCGCCTAAACCAATGCCAAAGAACAAACCAAAAAACCCAATCCAAATAGAACCTTTGATAAATGTTCCAATTAAACCCCAACGTAAAGCTGCAATATTGCCTATTAAAGGAGAATCTTGAGTTAACCCCAAAGTCTGGCCATATGTCATTGATCCTCCAAAGCCGATTGCTACTGTTGCAAGTGCAACTGCTCTTGCAATATTAATAGCACTAAATTGGTGTGCAAAAAAATAAACAAGAACTAATGCAACCAATAGTCCAGCTAGCATTGCTCCAGTTTCATGCCCATATTGTCCTCTTATTCCCCAACCCATACCTCCAGCTAAAGATGCAAAACACATTGGAACAAGTGGGTTCTTAATAGTCCTAAACATTATTGGCTAGGCTCTAATGCAGCATAGTGTTGCCAAAATTCTACAGATTTTGCCCAGTCTTCACTTGAATAATTTGCTTTAGTTCCTCCGGGTAATTCTAGTTGGTTTCTCATCATAGTTACTGGCCCCATGGGCATATAATCGACTCCTTCAGGGACTGCGTGAAAACTGATCAACTCCCATTCCAAATCTGTAGTGTGTTCATCATTTTCAGATAAAACATCATGATGATATAATATCAATTCAACTTTTCCAGCACGAAGTAATTCTCCAGATTTTGCTCTTATTTGAATATAATATTTTTCGTCTTCTCTCCTTTGAACATATTTTGCCAACAATTTTGTTTTGGCATCAATTCGTACAAATGGGCACATAAATTCATGAGTTAAGCTTGAGTCTACATCAATAATGCGCACTCCTTTTCGATAACCTTCTTTAAAAACCCCTAATGCCATTTGTTTCTCAGCATGATCAGCAATCTCCTGAAAAGATAATTTATTTGTAAAAGATTTTCCAGATCCTTCTTTTTGGCGAAGTATAAAATCGTTTACTGCAACACGTTCATTCATATATTATATCTCCAATTTCTCTACTTAAATATATTTTGTCATTTTGAAGAATAATAGTTTTGATCGAACTTCTTTTTAGGTATTTATATGATAAAACTTGTTTTATTACGTCACGGAGAAAGCCAATGGAATTTGGAAAATCGCTTCACAGGTTGGACAAATGTTGATTTAACTCCTAAAGGAGAATTGGAAGCGAAATCTGCTGGGGTGGTTTTAAAAGAGAATGGGTTCGAGTTTAATCTTGTGTATACATCCGTCTTAAAACGAGCTATTAGAACCATGGAAATTTGTTTATCTGCGATGACAATTGATAAAATTCCAATTGAATATAGCTGGAGGTTAAATGAACGTCATTATGGAGCACTTCAGGGTTTAAATAAATCTGAAACAGCAAAAAAATATGGTGATGAGCAAGTTTTACAATGGCGTAGAAGTTACGATATTCCTCCTCCTCCTATTCAGAAATCAGATGAGCGTTGGTCAGGTAATGATCCTAATTATTCCAATATTGATCAAAACGATATTCCATTATCTGAATGTCTGAAAGATACAGTTAATAGATTTTTACCATATTGGAACAATACAATAGGGCCTTCAATACAAAATGGAAAAATAGTAATGATAGTTGCGCATGGAAACTCATTGCGTTCTTTAGTAAAACATCTTGATAATATATCCGATAATGATATTATTAGTTTAAATATCCCAACAGGAATACCTCTTATCTATGAATTAAATAGTGATCTAAAACCAATAAAAAATTATTACCTGGGAAATAAAGAAGAGATTAATAAAGCTATCTCTTCAGTTAAAAATCAAGCAAAAACTTAATTACTTTTATTCTTGTACAATAGCCAATCCTGTTGGCATATGCATATTATTCGCATTCATTTCTCCATCCATGTCCATATTTATATCTGCAAAGAATATACTATGTAATAACATCATTGATTGAGCATCTACAATATATACAGCATCTCCCATTGATGAGCTTACCAATAATTTAGTATCATCAGCTGTAATAGCTATACCATGAGGCATAATAAGGTTTTCAATTGTAAATGTTTTCGTATCGCCACTTGAAAGATCTGTTTGAACTACATTGTTTGACATTCTATTAGTAGTATACAAATATCGATCATCTTTCGATATAGCCATATGCCAAGGCATCATTCCTGTAGAATAATATTTTAAGCTATCTCCATTTAATGTATCAAAAACCCTAACCTCTCCCTTTCCTGAACAGGAGACAAAAAGTTGAGAGTTATCATTTTTTAAGACAATCTCCAACGCGTTGTATATATTATCATTAATTTCATAATTTGCTGGAACATCATAGCCTAATTGGAAATTTTGCGATTGATAATTGGTAGGTCCAAATGTAGATGTAGGAATTTTGAAAAAGTGAGAAGCCTCATTGCTAGCCACCCATAGTGTAGATCCGTCATTGCTAAGAGCTATTCCATGAGGGGAGGAAGCCCCTACATCCTCAGTATTTAAAATTATCATAGATTGTGCATCTATTTGATGAATCAGCTGAGAATTAGTTCCATCCATGTCCATGCTTGGCATGGGCATGAACCGTGAAACATATAAAATTTGTCTTTCACGATCTATATCCATTAATGCAGGTTGGTTTCCAACGAACACTGAGTCTAACAATTGATCTGTATCTAAGTCAAATTTACATATATATCCAGAGGATATAAGTGTCACATACCATCTGCGATGTATTTCATCAATTACAATATAATGCGGTCGGTCACCTGTATTAATAAAATCCACTTCGACTTCTTTGATTAATTCACCATGGTCAACGTCAATTATTGCAATCTTATCAGAACCTTGAAGTGCCACATAGGCTTTTGTGTATTTTTCATTAGTTGCATCATTCTCTTTACATGATATAAAAACCAATACTGTAAGTAGAACTAATTTTCTGAAATTATTTATCATTTTTACACTTGCTTATTTATCTTGTTGTAATTAAAACCAGATAAAATTTAAAAACAAATTTTATCTGGTAATTTAATTTCATTTAATTTGTATAATTAAGTGCTTATAATTTATTAATTAAGAAATGTAATCTATGTCAAATACAATTATAAAACCTCATGGTGGAAAACTATGTAGTCATATACCTGATAAGGGATATCTTAATGAAATTAAAACTGATATTCTTCAATTAAAATCATGGACCTTAACAGACAGGCAATTATGTGATATAGAATTGATATTAAATGGAGGGTTTTCTCCGTTAGATGGCTTTATGAATCAGGATGATTATAATAGTGTATGTGAAAAAATAAGATTAGATAATAACCTTCTTTGGCCTATCCCAATTACGTTAGATATTAGCAACACACTAGCTGATAAATTAGAAACTAATGAAAAAATAGCACTTAGGGATAAAGAAGGGTTTGCTATTGCTTTATTAACTGTTAATGATATCTGGAATCCTGATAAAGAAAAAGAAGCACACCATATCTATGAAACAGCAGATACATATCATCCAGGAGTAAATATTTTATTAAATGAATCCCACCCTACCTATGTTGGTGGCTCAATAGAAGGCATTCATAATCCAAAACATTATGATTACCCGGAATTAAGACATACCCCCCTTCAGCTTAGAAAATTCTTTAATAAATTGGGGTGGAGCAATATCATTGCTTTTCAAACACGGAATCCTATGCATCGAGCCCACGTAGAGCTAACAAAAAGAGCATTAAATGAAAACAATGCAAAACTTTTAATTCATCCTGCAGTTGGATTAACAAAGCCTGGAGATGTTAATCATTATACTAGGGTTCGATGTTATGAGAATATTATGAATAAATATAATAAAAATATGGCTGCATTAAGCTTATTGCCTTTAGCAATGCGAATGGCTGGGCCACGAGAAGCTCTATGGCATACAATCATTCGAAAAAACTATGGGTGTAATTATTTTATTGTTGGAAGAGACCATGCGAGCCCTGGATTAAATAAAGATAAAAAACCATTTTATGGCCCCTATGATGCACAAAAAATATTAAATGAGCATTCAAAAGAACTGGAGATGAATATTGTCCCATTTAAACAATTAGTTTATGTGAAAGAAAAACGGTCTTTTATGGGAATAGATGAAGTCCCTAATGACTGTACTGCTTTATCAGTCTCTGGTACAGAATTACGTGATATGCTAGATGAAGGAAAAGAAATTCCAGAATGGTTTTCTTATCCTGAAGTTGTTGAAGAATTGCAAAAACAGCGTCCTGCTCTTTCAAAAAGAGGATTTACTATTTTCTTTACTGGATTATCTGGATCAGGAAAATCAACCCTTGCTAATGGAGTCTTAGTAAAATTGCTTGAGGAAGGACGTAGGCCAGCAACCTTGCTTGATGGGGATATTGTTCGCACACATCTTTCGAGTGAATTAGGATTTTCTAAAGAACACCGATCCCTAAATGTTCGAAGAATAGGTTTTGTTGCAAGTGAAATAACAAAAAATGGAGGAATAGCAATTTGTGCTCCGATTGCGCCATATCGATTAGACCGTCAATTTAATCGTGGTATGATAGGTCCTTTAGGTGGATATATTGAAGTATTTGTAAATACCCCTTTGGAGGTATGTGAGCAACGAGATGTAAAAGGATTATACGCAAAAGCACGCAAAGGATTATTAAAACAATTTACAGGTATAAATGATCCATATGAAAAACCAGAAAATGCTGAAATTGTGATCGATTCTAGCGATGAAAATCCAGAAGTTCTTGTAGAGCAAATTTTAAATCAAATCCATAAAATAGGTTATTGATTATTTTTCTGATAACTCAACTAATAAATCAACAGAAAAAATACCAGTAGTATGATTGTCCGCCCAAAGCGGTTTTAGACCATAATATCCAACAGGAAGCACTTGTCTTAGTTCATAACTAGATTCCGTTTTGGGGTGGGATTCTGGTTTATACAAATTTCCCAAAGCATCTGTCTCTCCCTCACATCCTGCACATGGACATCTATCTCGTAAACGTCTAAAAGATATAACAGCTTCCGAACCATCTGAAAAATTTACTAGGAGCAAATCATTTAGGAGATCAAAGTCTTTAATATTTTTATTATATTTTTTCATAAATGTTAATTTAATATTTTTAACCGTTAAGCTTTTATCAATAAATAATAGAAAATTATTTAACAAACATATTAACTTGTGATTAATTTAATACATACCATTATATTATATTTATGATGGTATGACCAATTATGAATAGAAATTCAATTATAATTACAATGGTAGTGATGGCAGTAGCAACAAGGCTATTCCCGCACCCTCCAAATATTGCTCCAATAACAGGAATTGCTCTATTTGCTGGCCAACGACTTGGAGATAAGAGATTGGCATTTATCATCCCAATATTATGTATGTTTATAAGTGATCTTTTTTTAGGATTTCATTCCACCTTACCATTTGTATACTTAGCGTTTATTTGTATATCTTTTCTGGGTATTTATTCTAAAAATATTCATAACGGTACAATACTTACAAGCTCTACCTTATTTTTTCTAGTTACGAATTTTGGTGTTTGGCTTTTAGGGTATCCAAATACTGTGGCTGGACTTATAAGCTGTTATACTTTAGCAATACCTTTTTTTGTTAATACAATTCTAGGTGATCTATTTTTTACTCATACCTTAAATTATAGTTTTAATAAAATAGAAATGAAATATCCTCATTTAGCTTTAGAATCTTAAAGCTCTCTCTTGCTTATCATTAATAAATGATAAAAAAACTATATTATCAATTCAAAAGATATAATATCAAAATTGCCAGAGAAAAGGCTGAAAGAAAGGGTATTGTATTTGATGAAAAGTTATATATTAAAAGGCAAGATGCTACATTGCCCATATTATTGTATTATGGTTTCTTTATTTTATTTTCCGGAATATTCCCTAATGTAGTTCAATATATACCTTTTTGGGCTTTTTGGATTATTTTACTCATTCTAATTATTAGAGGGTTAAATAATTATTTTGGATGGATAAAAATTGAAGACGGATAGATAAAATGGATATGCACCCTCTAATTAGAATTATCTGGATTGTATTAATCGGAATTATATTGATTAGTATCAAACGTATTTTTGATGAAAAAGGATGGAAAATAAGTAATTTTATTCGGATTGAAGAAGATGATGAATCAGAATAGAATTAAAAATAATATATATGAATTAATAGCTACTATTCCTTCATATATATTCCTTTTCTTAATAGCCTCTACAGCAATTATCGTTGGAATTGAGTGGGATATATCATGGCACGAAACCATAGGTCGTGACAAACTATTATCCCCTCCCCATGTTGTAGTGTATATAGGTGGAATAATCTGTGGATTAACATGCGCATATATGGCATTACGACAAACATTTGTAGATGAAAACGTATACAATCGATATGTGGTTTTTTGGGGATTTAAAGCTCCTTTTGCTTGCTGGGTATGTATATGGGGAGCAATCGCCATGCTAACATCTGCGCCATTTGATGATTGGTGGCATAATGCGTATGGATTAGATGTGCAAATAATTAGTCCACCTCATTTAGTACTTGCAGCTGGAATTTTCGCTAATCTTTTGGGAAGTTTATTTCTTCTCATTGCAGAAAAGAATCTAGCTACAGGTAAACAGAAATATTTTCTTGAACTATTATATATGTATGCTGCGAGTTTAATTGTGGTACAATTCTCAATACTACTTACCGAATCAAGCTTCCATAATAAACAACACACTTATGAATTTTTTAAAAATTCATTAATTATATATTCATTTTTGATTGTTGCTTTTCGAATTGTTGGTGAACACAAATACGCAGCAACAATTATTTCCATGCTCTTTATTATACATCGGTGTATAATAATTTGGATTTTGCCCTTATTTAAAGCTGAGCCATTATTAGGGCCAATATACAGAGACATTGATCATTATGTTGCCCCATATTTCCCTGTATTAATTGTGATCCCAGCAATCGTTGTCGATATAATTCACAACAAATTCCACAAATCAAATAGGATGATTAATGCTGTTATGATGGGAAGTTCCTTCTGTATTATCTTTTTTTTAGTTCAATGGCATTTTTCTGAATTTCTTTTATCAGAATATGCTAGAAACTGGTTTTTTGCAGGGGATAATACTTTCCCTTATTGGGTTCGAGTAAATGAAAATAATTATAAATTTTGGTTTCTTGACTGGACCCCATACGGCCAACGAACTGAAATGGAAAGAGTATCTTTTAATAATTTTGGTCTTTTAATTATTTTTACGATTATTTTTTCTTATTTAGGTGCACGCTTTGGTTTGTGGATAAAAAAAGTAAAACGTTGATTAAGATATATATATATATACTATTTTTTCTATTAAGCTTTTTACAAGCAGATATTGGTCATAATAATGTTGTGTATGAAGGAAAAGCAGGTGAAATACCAATACGTGTTTTTGTTAAGCTACCAGGAGTAGTTCCCGGCCTTGCAGATGTTTCAATTAAAATATTTACTGATAATATTCAGAAAGTTACTATTCAACCAAACAAGAAAGATAAAGAGGGGGAAAGTAAATCTCCACCTCCTGATATCGCTAATCCAGTTAAGGGAGAAAACAATCTGTTTTCTGCCCAATTATGGTTAATGGATTATGGTTCATACAGTCTAGATATACGATTATTTCAAGATCAAAAGGTTCATCGAGCATCTATACCTGTTACTTCTATGTCTTCAAGAGTACTGGAAATGAGCCAAGCGACTACTGTCTTGTTATCAGCTTTATTGTTATTATTATTCTTTGGTGCAATTAATATTATTCGGATAGCATATAAAGATAGCACTCAACACCCTGGCGATCAGCCAGATCAGAAACGAATTATTAAGTCATATATTATAAGTGTATTAAGTATTATAATTTTTTCAGCAATAATATTTGGTGGAAAAAAATGGTGGGATAATATTGATACCGCATATCAAAATAATATTTTTCAAGGATTAGAAAATAAAATTGAAATATTAGATAATGGTAAAGAAAAGTTTATGTCTATAGAAATTGTAGATGAATTATGGAAGCAGAACAGAATGTCTGATATTATACCCGATCATGGAAAAATTATGCATATCTATCTTATCAGTGATGACTATGAATCTATAGCACATCTTCATCCTTCAAGAACTGAAAATAATGATATCTTTATTGTAAAAATGCCTCCTGTTAATTTTGGGAGATATTACTTGTTCATGGATGTTACCCATGAAACTGGCTTTTCACATACTATGACAAATAAAATTATTTATAATGGAGAGAATGTTGTTTTTCGTAATTCAATAGAGAATATTGAAAGAGATATAGATGATTCATGGATATTAAATAGTAATGAAAACAGAATCACATGGAAAGATAAAAAATACTCATACAAATCAGGTGATAATATTGATTTAGAGTTTCAGGTTATGAAGGATGGACGACCAACTGTATTAGAACCATATATCAGCATGGGTGGGCATGCAGCTCTATTAAAAAAAGATCAAACTGTTTTTGTTCATATTCATCCAATAGGAACAATTAGTATGGCATCACAGGAAATGTTTCAAGAAAACTATATCCAGAGTATTGTGGATCAAGAAGATATTTGTTTTTTTGGGTTTATTAATGATTCAACTGATAATTATTTTAATGATACATCTCCGAATGGAAAAGTATCATTCCCAGCAATCAACCTAGAAAATGCAGGGGAATACGGTTTATGGGTTCAAGTCAAAAGCGCTGGAGAAGTCATTACTCAAAAATTTGATTTTGAAATAACACTTTAATCAAATTACAGACTTATGAGATTTAAAAGACGGTTTCTTCTATTTTTCGTTTTCCATTTTCTTATCAAGGCCCAGAGTGACCCTTTTAATCGTAAGAATTTTCAAATTGAAATTTCACCTACAAATGAAGAAATAATAATTGATGGTGATAAAAATGAAGAAGTCTGGAAAACTTGTCCTGTAATTAAAGATTTCTTTAGAATAACTCCTGTTGATACAGGTTATGCAAGCGCTCAAACCGAAGTTCAACTTACTTATGACAATAACTATTTATATGCTGCAATAATATGTTATGATAAAATAATCGGCAACCGTCCAATAGAATCTTTGCGAAGAGATTTCAATTTTCCTAAAAATGATAATTTTATCATATTTATGGATACATATAATGATCAAACAAATGGGTTTGCATTTGGGGTATCTGCTGCAGGAGCTCAATGGGATGGTCTCCAAGCAGATGGTGGTGATGTATCATTAGATTGGGATTGCAAATGGTATTCTGCAGTAAAACAATATGAAGATCATTGGATAGCAGAATTTGCAATTCCATTTAGGAGTATACGTTATCAAGAAGATGTTGATGAATGGGGAATTAACTTTAGTCGATTTTCACTCTTAGAAAATGAGAAATCTGCGTGGGCACCAGTCCCACGGCAATTTAAATCATCGACACTGGCCTTTACAGGAACACTGAAATGGGAAAATCCTCCTCCATCATTAGGTACTAGATTTTCAATAATTCCATATGTTTCCAGTCAAGCATTTGAAAATATTGATGCTGGAGAAAAGATTAGTTCAAATAGTAATTTTGGATTGGACGGAAAGATCACATTATCAACATCGTTAAATGTAGATCTAACTGTTAATCCAGACTTTTCTCAAGTTGAAGTAGATAAACAAAGAACAAATTTGGATCGATTTGAATTATTTTTTCCTGAAAAACGACAATTTTTTTTAGAAAACAGCGATCTTTTTGCAAGTCTAGGGAATAAACATATAAGGCCATTCTTTTCTAGAAGAATAGGTTTTAATAGCCCCGTAAAAATTGGTGCAAGAATTAGTGGTAAAATTGGTTCAATTTACCGTTTAGGTATTATGAATGTACAAACAGAACCTGGGGATGATAATCTATCTAGTTTTTTTACAGTTGCAACGATACAGCGAAAAATATTTTCTCGCTCAAGTCTAAGTACATTTATCGTTAATAAAGATATAGATAATATAGATGACAATAATAGTTCTTATAATAGAATAGTAGGTGTTGATTTTAATCTTGCAAGTGCTGACAATTTATGGACTGGTAAAGCCTTTTATCATCATTCATTTTATAAGAATGCAGCCAATAAACCATTTGCAACTACAGGTTCAATAAAGTATAACAATGGCGTATTATCTGCTGATATAGATTATTCTTTTGTAGGATCCGGATATGAAGCAGAAGTGGGCTTTGTTAAGAGGAATGGTTATCATCAATTTAGACCAAAATTTGAGTATAAATTTTATCCGAATAAAGGATCAATTCAAAACCATGGTCCATCCATTAAACTTGATACATTTGTAGATGAAGATTTTGATTTAACTGATCAAGAAATTGAAATTAAATACATTATTAATTGGCAGAATCGGAGCAAATTTACATTTGACTTAGAAAATGGGTATGTCAAACTATTAAGTCCTTTTGATCCTACAAATACAGGAGGAGACACTCTTTCTACCGGCACCGATTATCAATGGAATGAGTTTTCTATAAACTATGTTTCTGATGCAAGAAAAGTGCTAAACTTTAGTTCTAATATCCGGTACGGTGGTTATTATAATGGGAAAAAGTTGTCTATTAATGGAAATTTAAATTATAGATTTCAACCTTATATAAATTTATCTATAAACACAACATATGATAAAATTGAGCTACCTGATCCATTTAAAGATGTGGACTTTGTATTATTTGGTCCAAGCTTAGATCTAACTTTTACCAATAAATTATTTATTACGACCTTTATTCAATATAATGATCAAACAGATAATATTAATATCAACTTTCGTTTTCAATGGAGATTTGCGCCAGTTTCAGACTTGTTTATTGTGTATACAAATAATTCATATCCTGAAAATTTTCAAATTAAAGATAAAGCTTTGGTCGCAAAAATATCATATTGGTTTAATTAATTATGCCTGAACTACCTGAAGTTGAAACTGTTGTCCAATCAATTCGTGACAAGCTTATTGGAAATGAATTTAGAAATATTGAAATACGGTGGCCAAAGGTATTATTTAATTTTTCCAAATCTGAATTTTTAAACAATTTAATTAAAAGAAAAATTCAACGTGTTGAGCGAAGAGCAAAATTTATTATAATAGGATTTAATAAGGATATCCTTGCCATTCATTTGCGAATGACTGGTAAACTCTATTTCCAAAATGATCTTCCTCAAAAAAAACATATTTCAGTTATCATTACAATGAATAATGGTAGTTATTTCATTTTTGAGGACACAAGAAAATTTGGAAAATTTTATTATTATAAATCACAGGATTATCTAAATAATAAACTGGGAATAGAACCTTTGAGCAATAAATTGAATGATCGTTCGCTAATAAATATTTTACATAATAAAAAAAGGATGATAAAAGCATTGTTGTTAGATCAAAATATTATTGCTGGATTGGGAAATATATATGTTGATGAGTGCCTATGGAAAAGCAATATTCATCCGGAAACTACTTCAAATAAAATTTCTGGAAAAAATATTACAATATTGTGTAAAGCAATTAAAACAACCTTGCGGTCATCAATAAATGCACAAGGTACAACGGTTGTTGATTTTACTTTTCTAAATGGTCAATCTGGGAAGTATTCTGATCAGCTGAATATATTTCGTAGACAAGGAGATTCTTGTCCTAAATGTTCTGAAATTATTAGAAAGAAAAAAGTGGCTGGACGCGGAACTCATTTTTGTCCTAAATGCCAAGTGAAAAGATATTAGAAATTTAAACTTATGGTTATTTCCTCAATCCATTTATTATTTTTTTCTTCAGTATTTATTATCTTAATCTATGATAAAAAATTATTAAGTGTGATCTTTGGAGAAATATTAATTTTTCATGTAAATTAACAGCCTATGAGCCAACAATTGAAAACAAAACAAATACTTGTTCTGAACATTTTCCTAATTGGCTTTCTCTTTTCGCAAACGCGAGAGTATATAGAATCAGTTCATGAAAATGGAATGCCAAAAATTGTAACAGTAGTTAAAGAATCTAAAAATAAAATTATAGTTATGAAGCGCACCTATTGGTATGCAAATGGTCAAAAACAAAAAGAAGGCACATATCAAAATGGACTCTGGAATGGAAAATGGACATATTGGAATAAAAAAGGTGTACGTTATGCTGAAGGACAATTTAAAAATGGAAAACTACATGGAACATATAACTGGTATTACGATAGTGGGAAAAAATTCAAACAGGAAGAGTTTAAAAACGGCATTCGTAATGGTAAAAGCGTTCAATGGTATGAAGAGGGGTGGAAACAAATTGAGGGTGAATATGTTGAGGGAAAACGATTTGGGAAATGGATTTTCTATAATGAAGATAGAAGTGTAGATGTTGAAAAGCTTTTTGGAGAAGAAATCTAATTTATTGATAAATTTTATTTCAAAATTCTTTGTATAAAGAATTTCTCTTAAATGTTTGCGAAAGTTATTAGATATTATGAACTTCTAGCCTATCAAAACTATTTTACAAGTTGAATATTTTACATAAATACATTTTTAAATTTAAAAACAATACACACAGGGAGTAAAATAATGAAAAATCAAATTTTTCTATTCTCATTAATGTTAGCAATTCCTCTTGCAATTTTTGCGCAAGATGATGCGGTAGTTGAAGAAGCAGCTGTTGAAGAAGCTGTTTGGGGAGAAACAGGAACGGTTGCAGGTTCTGTCAGAGATGTTACTACTGGAGGCGCCTTGCCAGGTGCTAATGTTGTCGTTGAAGGTACAGATCTTGGAGCTGCTGCTGATGAATCTGGTTCATTTGTCATTGAAAATGTGCCTGCTGGTCCCTATACAGTAACAGCCTCTGTAATGGGTTTCAACTCATCTAGCGAAACAGTTACTGTTGGAACAGGAACTACAGTTCTCAATTTTTCACTAGCTACATCTGTTTTGCAAATGAGTGGCTTAGAAGTTTTAGCCTCTCGCGCTGGTGAGAATACTCCAGTAGCATATTCTAATGTTAGTAAGGCTGATATGGAATTTCGTCTTGGATCACAAGATATTCCAATGGCGTTGAATACTACACCTAGCGTATATGCTACAGCACAAGGTGGTGGTGCAGGAGATGCCCGTGTAAACGTTCGTGGATTTGACCAACGAAACGTTGCTGTTATGATCAATGGTGTACCTCAAAATGATATGGAAAATGGATGGGTATATTGGTCTAATTGGGATGGGGTTGGTGATGTAACTTCATCTATTCAGATGCAACGAGGACTCAGTGCTGTAAACCTTGCTGCGCCATCAATAGGTGGTACAATGAATGTTATTACTGATCCTACAGCAATGGAAGCCGGTGGAATGTTCAAACAAGAGCTTGGCGCAGGTAATTTCTTAAAAACAACAGCAAACTATAGCACGGGTTTATTAAATGACACGTACGCATTGAGTGCTACTATTGTTAGAAAAACTGGTGATGGTGTAATTGATAAACAATGGACAGATGCCTGGGCGTATTATATTGGTGCAAGTTATGCTGTAAATGAAAACAATCGCTTAGAATTATACGCGATTGGTGCTCCACAGCGTCATGGTCAAAATCTATGGAAGCAAAATGCTGCAGCTTATAGCCATGATTTTGCAAAAAATGATTTGGGTTATACTCAAGCGGCACTAGATAAGTTTGATGAATCTGGTTCTCATGATCTACAGCCTGGTGCTGAAAGCGGCAGGTTCTATAGCGAAAATTGGGCTAAGGTTAGTTCTTCGTATACTGGACAACAGTATTATTATATGTATGGTGCGAAAACAGTAGATCGTCATGACCCTAACTTTATTAATGAACGTGAAAATTATTTTCATAAACCACTAGTAAACTTGAATCATTTTATGTCTATTAATGATCAAATGAGACTATCCTCTGTTTTTTACTGGTCTGGTGGTTCTGGTGGTGGCTCAGGTACTCATAGAAATAATGATGGCTTCATATGGGATTATTCTGGTCCTTCTCGTGTTTTCGATCTAGATGCAACGATTGCTATGAACCAAAGTGCTGAGACTAGAAAAGGTGAAGAGAAAGGCCTTGGTGAGTCAGATGCAATAATCAGAAATAGTATAAATAGACAAGATACATATGGCCTTATTTCTAAGCTTAGTTATGATTTAAATGCTGAGACTACTCTTGAAGTTGGCCTTGACTGGAGAACTGCTGAAATCGAGCATGCCCGTGAAGTACGTGACTTATTAGGTGGTGACTATTTTGTTGAGACACATGATGAGAACCGTTCGAGTGGATATCAAGCAGGACTAGGTGATATTATTGTCTATCATAATACAAATACCGTGGATTGGCTTGGATTTTTTGCTCAAGGTAATTATACAAAAGATGCATTATCCGCTTATGGTATGGCTGGATTTTCTTCAATTACTTACACGCACCAGAATTTCTTTCTTGCTGGTAAACCAAAGTTTGAAGCAGATCCAATTTCTGCTATGCAGTTCAAAGCTGGTGTTATGTATGACATGGGAAGCGCAATGTCCATGTTGAGTGCAATTCCTGTTGTTGGCAAGGTTGGTGAACAAGCTAAGGTTTTTGTGAATGTTGGAAATGTAGAAAAAGTTCCTATTCTTGATAATGTTATTGATGATAATAATGGTACAATATCCACAGATCCTCTTAATGAAACGTTTACTAGCTTTGAAGCGGGTTTAAAATTGAGATCTGATGATGGTTCCATGTGGGGAAATGTAAATTTTTATAATACTCAATGGAAGGATCGTAATCAAGTTAAATATGTTGCATCAGGTTCAAGTGATGGTGCTGACGCAATGGTTTTCTTAACAGGTGTTGGCCAAAGCCACCAAGGTGTAGAATTTGAAGCTAATGCACAATTGAGTGACATGGTGAGTCTTATGGGTGTCGCATCATTTGGTACATGGCAACATGATGGTGATGCAAGTGGTACCTATAAGAATTATGACACTGGTGAACAAGCTAAATATGACTATGCGCTTGACGGACTACGTATTGGCGATCAACCTCAATGGAGTGTGGTTTTAGGCCCAACATTAACTCCTATGGAGGGCGCTAAAGTACAAGCATTGTGGGGCAAATATGCTCGTCATTTTGCTGCCTGGGGTCCATCAAGTCGTGAGTATGATGGTTCAGATGCAGATGCAGATAGAAATCAATCGTGGGAAACTCCTGGATACAGCAAAGTGGATCTACATGCATATTACGATCTTAATGTATCTGGATATGATTTAACTTTATTCCTACATGTATTCAATGCTTTAGATGCTGTTTATGTTCAAGATGCAGTGGATAATAGTAGCTATAATGGTTATTACAGCAATGAAACTGGAAGACATAATGCAATGACAGCTGAAGTATTCCTTGGTGCTCCAAGATACTTTAATGCTGGTCTAACATTTAGGTTCTAATTAATATAATAAATTAACTAGATGTAATAAAAAAGCCCCTTCATTGGGGCTTTTTTTTGCTATGATTATAATGAATAGATGAACCCTACATGAAGTAATATAAAATTATTGCTTTCCTCTTCATCTCTTGGGTCTGACATTGAATGTATTCCTCGTAAACCAATAACGGTTTTTATTCTTGAATTAGAAAATGCATTGCTAACCAATCGAAACTCTGCACCACCTATTACAGCTAGCGAATTTACATTATTAACCTGGCCATATGATGCCAGGTGCATACCCAAGCCCCCAACAATATTTAATCCCTGAATTGAACCTATACTAATAGGAGTACTTACTAAGGCATTAAATCCATTGAGCCCTAAAGGGTAATAACCACCAGGTAGTGAAACTGACATATATTCAAATAATAAATAGTATAAGGATTGATCAAATCTAAAAATCCAGGGTAATTTCGCTCCAGCAATGAATCCAGGACCCCACTCAATTTTTTTCATATTCAGGCCTATTCCATTCATAACTGGTAATGAACCATATATATCTAGATTCATCATTGCTACATCTTTTTCCTCTTCTTCTTCTATTATACGATCTTTTACTACTTTCCTTTCTCTTATGATTTCTTTCTCTTCTTCATCTTTATAAGTCCCACCTAAACGATACTGTCTCCATAATGTATTTGCTTTTGATACGATATGTCGGCCAATTATTTCTCCTTCATCATTTGCTGTTGTTACGATTACATCTTCAAGGATAGGGTCCATCCAATATGCATTTCGAGATATTAATGATCCATCAATATTATAATAATCTAATTGAGTTAGAAATTTTTCCTTAGCTATATAAATCTCATGGCTTCCCAAATAGGTTGTATCACTTTGAAAATATCTTGAAGTAATTTTTTCTGTTTGATTAATAGAATCTTTTAAATCTTCATAATAAAATTTGTAATTATAATATTTACTACCAAGTTCATCATAAACAGATACTGACTTAGGTCTCCCATCTTTTATACTCTTAAAATCAGCAACCCAATTAGTTCGAATCTCACTTGCTGGATTTGCAAATAATATACTATCTAGTTGTGTAATGATCATATTTTTATGAAATGTTACTTTATAAGCCGACCTTGTCCCTTCCTTATTCCACCGTAATCTGTATGTAAATAACTTTTCTCCCAGTCCATTATATCTTTCAATAAATATTAATCTTCCATTGCGTCCAAAAGTTGCCTTGAAATGAGGTAGTCTTTCTGAATCCCATTCAGAAATAGGATTACTGAGTTCCCTCTTATAATCATTCCAATCTGAATAAAATAATGTTCTAGTTTGTACAGTATCTAATACACCTCTATCTCTCTTGCTCGGTATATATTCAATTTTAATTAAGTCACCACTTCCATCATATGTTGCTTTGAAATATGCTCCTTTTTTTACCTTATTTTTATTCATCCCATCTTGTAAAAGAATTGATCTTGTAAGATCTGTGGGAAAATATTTTACTATCGTTGTATCAATCGATTGGCCTATCAAAAAGATAGGTAATAATAAAATTATGTAGCGAAAAATAATTACTACTTTCAATATTATTTTATCTATAAACCCCAGATAATAATAAATAATAAAGCAAATATTATACTTGCTCGTACCCAGGTCCCACTTTGTGTCTGTCTTTGATATTCTTCAATCTCTGCATCAATTGCGCGATAGCTCATAACAACTAACTCTACATTCCCTTCCTCAATCATAACATCTTGTTGGCCTAGTCGAATTATATCTTTTAGTGTTTTTTTAGATGGAACAGACTGTTCTGGAATTCCATCATCTGGAGGGAAAATACTTACCTTATGCCAACCAGGGGTCACTGTTAAGGCTTGTATTATTGGAGTTTTACCAACATAATAACCATCGAGATAAATTGGCACACTATCTGTATCGCATGAAATTTTCATTGCAGTATACCTTGCACGATTATCCCATTTCATAGTTTGCCCAGATACCAATGTAATAAATAATAAGGCTAATAGAGATAATCTCAATAATTTATTCTGTTTCAATATTCTCCGATAATTGATGTAAAGTTTTCTGTAACTCTATTACTTGAATAATAATTTCTTTTGCATCTTCTCCGGAAGATTCTAATTCCCTTATTTTTATTCTTGCTTCCTTAATTTGATCTTTTATTAATTTGCCTTTAATAGTATTAAAACATTCTCTTATAATTAATTGTGGATCATCAGAACTCACATCATCAAAAAGAATTTCAGATATTAATCTTTTTTCATCCATATTTTCAAATTGATCAATTATTGCAGAGAGATCTTTAGGTTTATTATCCTTTATTAAAAATAAACCTATTTTTTGCAGGATTGGCTCATCAAATATTTGAAAATCTATTATACTTTTCATAGATGGATAAACTTCATCAAAATTAAATGCAATAGCACGAATAATTTCTAATTGTGCTTTTTGCATTGCATTTGTAAATCGTTGCAACTTAGCAGAATACTTGTCAGAATCGACATTAATTTTTTTCATTCCAGTTTGACTGTTAAACAATCGATATATTTCTACTTCATCTAATTGAAGCTCTTGAGACAATGATTTAAGCAAATCATCGCGAATAATTCCATCATTAATTAGTGATATTTCCTTTAGAATTTCTTTCACAATTCTAGATCGGTCCGTTCCTGATAGATTCTTAACGTCTTTCTTATGTAAGTGGAATAATAACAAGGGCATGCTTGAACCCATCGCTTCTTGAAATGCGTTTACGCCTTCTTCTCTGACCCAATCATCTGGATCTTTATCATTAGGCATAGGGATAACTAAAGGCTCCACTCCCGCTTGAAATAAAACATAGCCAGCTCTTAGGGTTGCGTTTATTCCTGCACTATCACCATCATATGCTAAGTATACTTTGGATGCAAACTTTCGTATCTGAGATGCATGATTATTACCTAAGGCAGTTCCTGAAAGAGCAACAACATTTGGAATGCCTAATTGAACTAATTGCAAGAAGTCTGTATAACCCTCAACAAGAACTGCAGTTGAAAACTTGCGAATAGAATCTCTAGTTTTATGCAATCCATAAAATACTTCGCTTTTTCTATATAATGGAGTTTCCGGTGAATTGAGATATTTTGCTGGATCATCTTTATTAAAGATTCTTCCGCCAAAAGCAATAGCTTTCCCTGATTGATGATATATAGGGAACATTATTCTTGATCGAAATCGATCACGCCAACCTCTATCAGTTTTTATAAAAAGACCCGTCTTTTCATACACGTTATCTTTAAACGATGATGTTTTAATAGTATTTGATAATGTGTCCCATGAATCAGGTGCAAACCCAATATGATATGTTTTTATCGTTTCATCACTTAATCCTCGATTATGAAGGTACTCAAGAGCTACTTTCCCTTTTTCTGAAAAAAGAATATTATGATAAAGCTTTACTGCTATATCATGTAATTCATATAAAGAAGAAAAAATTTTATTTGATGAGCCGGATTGATAGTCTACTTGAATTCCATATTTATGTCCTAACTCTTTTACTGCTTCAATAAATGAAATCTTTTCATGCTCAACAATAAAACTAAATACGTTACCTCCTGCACCACAGCCAAAACAATGATATATTTGTTTATCCGGCGCAACACTAAATGATGGTGTCTTTTCAGAATGAAAAGGGCATAATCCAAAGAAATTGCGACCCCTTTTCTTTAGGTCAACATATTGAGCAACTACATCATATATATCTGCAGTATTTCGAATGCGTTCAATTGTTTCTTCAGGAACGCGCGCCATAATTAAGATTTATCATTATTAATCATATCCTTCAAAAATATTTCTCCTTCTTTTATAGGATCATCAAGATGAAATAAATTAATTATAACGTACCGAGTGTTAGTAAACCTATAAGATAAATAAGATTCCTTACGAATAATCGATGTCCATTTATTTGAGGGGAAAAGATCAATGGTCCAATAGAACAACATTAATATGATAATTCCTTTTATTGCACCAATAATAAACCCCATAGAGCGATTTGCAAACTTTGTTCCTCTTGATGTTAAAAGAATATGGAAAAATCTTGTTAATACTCTTACAATAAATAATATTAAAACAAAAATAATTGAAAAACTAATTACCATCACCACAAATGTATTAAGATGAATAAAAATTAATATTTTTGATGATAAGGTAAGATAATACTTTAAAGAAAATATTGTTGAAACAATTAATCCGATTAACCGCCCGGCTTCTTCAATAAAACCTCTGCGAAAACCTACGCTTCCCATTAAAAGCATAAAAAAACATGCTAGTACATCTAAAAATAGAATCATGCTTATTGTAAAAGGTCACTTACGATTTGCTGGGCCATTTTACCATCTGCTTTTCCTGCAGAACGTTTCATAATCTCTGGCATCACTTTTCCCATGTCACTCATACTAGTCGCACCTGTATCTGAAACGACTTTTTTAATTAATGTGATCAATTCCTGTTCAGACATCATTTTTGGTAAATAAGAACTCAATATTTTCAATTCATCCAATTCATTTTTCATAAGTTCAGAGCGATTATTTTTTTCATATATATCAGCAGCTTCTTTACGCTGTTTAACTAGGTTTTGAATAATCTTAACTTCATCATTCGGGCTTAAATCTTCTCTTTTTTCAATTTTTTTATCTTTCAATTTTGCAAGAGCAACTCTTAAAGTTGAAACCCTAAATTTGTCGCTATTTTTCATTGCTTCATACATATCAGATTGTATTGTTTTATATAATGACATATTAATATTCCTAACTTTGATCTATTCTTTTCATACTAATTAATAATTGATCTTGATCTGTTTCAAAACCAATAAAACGCCTACCAAGTTTTTTTGTTACTACTCCTACACCTCCGCTTCCCATAAACGGATCGACAACCCAATTAAGTTTAAAGCTGCTTGCATCTAAAATACGCTTAATTAATGCTTCTGGTTTATCACCATTCATATCTTCAGATTGCCCAGTATGTGTATCAATAATGTCTCCCCACAAATTATTAGGTCCAGAATCTTTTTCTAATGAAGGCTTAATATCTTTTTGATTGGCAATAGCTTCCTGATGAAAAAGAAAATCGTTAGTTTTTGTTGCGAACCAAATGTCTGCCGACTGATTTTTCCAAGTTACAGCCTTAGAGGTTTCTCCAGCCAACATTTTCCTCCATGTTATACGAGTCTGTACATGAAGAAAATTTGTTAACATAGAATGATACATTCCAGATAGCCTCCAATCGCAAAATAGATACAGTGCTCCAGTTGATTTAAGTACTCGATGAGCTTCCTCAAGCCAGTTATTATTCCATTTATAATATTCCTGTAAAGTCATAGGAGATCCAGGACGATCCTCTCCTCGCCAAGGATTCTCAGGCGGATCTGTTATAATTACATCAATACTGGAAGAAGGGAGCTTTCGTAGTCCTTCTAATCCGTCAGATAAAAAAACACCATCATGCATAGAATCAATTGTCATTAGAATATCATCTACTTTTTGTAATGCTGGTAGATATCTATTTAAATCAGAAACTGTTAAACCGGGGTACGGTTCAATTGGATTTGAAAGTAAAGGTTTTGCTGTATGTTTTTTAATCATTACAGGTTAAAATTTAGAATTTCTTATCTTTTATCACTATGCATTCATGCTAAAATTTGTAGATTAGTAATAGTAAGCGTAAAATAAAATATGAATAAAAAGAAAGTAATTTTCATATGTACTGGGAATGCATGTAGATCACAAATGGCTGAAGGACTTTTACACGAAATGGCTGGAAGTTCATTTGAGGTTTTTAGTGCGGGAAGCCACCCATCCAGATTGCACCCAGCATCTGTAATAGTAATGGATGAAATTGGAATTGATATTTCTCATCATCATTCAGAATCTATTGATAAGTATATAGATTCAGGTATTGATATTGCAATTACTCTATGTGATAATGCGCAAAAGTATTGTCCAACTTTTCCAGGTAATGTGGAACAAATACATTGGAGTATTGAGGATCCGTATCATGGTTGGAATTCTAATGATGGAGATCTTCCACCCTATAGAGAGACTAGAGATGAATTAATAAAAAGGATAACATCATTCTTAAAAGAATAATATATATCACTCCATTACTATTGTTAATTATAAACTGTAATAATTATAGCGACTCATACCAATGGTACAAAGGGAACCTTCATACCCATACTTTTTGGAGTGACGGTGATGCCCCTCCTGAAATAACTGTTGATTGGTATAAATCAAACGAATATGACTTTTTAGCATTATCGGATCATAATATCTTATCAACTGTTGAAAAATGGATTAAAGTACACGATAACGATCCTGGGGGATGGCCACCAACAATGACTAAAACTAAACTTAAAGATATTCAAAATAAGTTTGGATTTGATTGGATCAATACTCGCATAAAGGATGACACCCTTGAAATGCAGCTTACCACACTAGATAAACTAAAAATCAAATTTGAAACCGATAATGATTTTCTATTGATACAATCTGAGGAAATCAGCGATAAATACGAAAAAACACCTATACATATCAATGCAACAAATATATCAGAATTTATTCCACCCCAAGGCGGTAATAGCATATTTGATGTATTACAAAGAAATATAAATGCAGTTCGTGAGCAGCGCAAAACAACAGGTCAAGCTATGATTGCCCATATCAATCATCCGAATTATGAATGGGCTCTCTTATCAGAACATTTAATCAATATACAAGGGGACTCTTTTTTTGAAGTATATAATGGACACCCTTTAGTAAATAACTGGGGTAATAATGAAAAGCCAAGTACAGATAAAATGTGGGATATGGTGCTAACAATGAGAATATTAAAAAACCTACCTCCTATGTATGGTCTTGCTGTTGATGATGCGCATGCCTATTATAGATATAAAGTTGGGAAAGCTAACCCTGGTCGTGGATGGGTAATGGTAAAAGCAAAGGGGTTAAATGCAGAAAAAATAATATCATCACTAGAATCAGGAAATTTTTACTCTTCTACAGGAGTTCTTATAAATAATATTAATCAAAATAATAAATCATACATGGTTTATATAAGTAAAAAAACTGGAATAACATATACAACTCAATTTATTGGATCCACACACAGTATAAACCAGAAAGACGATTTAGATAATAACGAAATAGGTAAAATTTTTTATGAGACGAAAACAAATCCAGCAATATATAATTTTACTGGAAAAGAAATATATGTTAGAGCAAAAATTATATCAGATAAACTTCAGGAAAATCCATATTCCAAAGGAGATCTTGAAATGGCCTGGACTCAACCATTTGTTTTAAAGTAAAAAGGGCGGTTGAACCGCCCTTTAAAATAAGAATGGATGAATCTGACTAAAAACCCATCCCAATTCTAAAATTAAGAGATCCAAATGATTTCGCGTCTAACACATCTTCGAAATCGCCTAATGTATGACGATAAAATAAGAATGAATCTAACACAAATAATTTGAACTGCATCCCTACTTGAAAGTGTAGACCGCTTTTATCAATTTTGTTTTCATCAATAAAGTCAACAAGATCATCTTCACTAAATGTTGGTTCTGTAGTTAAATCTCCTCCCATTAAACTTTCAACTAAGTCAAGATTTGCAAGCGGTGCAAAAGTGTGACTATTAAAACCTCCTCCTGCAAAAATCTGTGCTTTCCCAATAAGTGGGACACCAAATCCAACTAATTTCCTTCTAGCAGTTATATAGGTAGATGCGCCGCCGAAAACAGCATCATAAGGACCAGCTGTCCCTAATACATTAAGAAATGCAAATTCATATACTTGAGCAACTATATTTGCATCTATTTCTAAATCAATAAATGGTATGATATCAAGATAAGCATATACTCCAATATTTAACGAATTAGAAAATTCTGAGGTTGCCATACTTGCAAAACCTGATGGGTCATCTAAGTTTCTTTCACCTACCGTAAATAAACCCTGCCCACCTTGAATTCCAAAACCTAAAATGGCAAATGCACTATTAAATGGTAATGCTGCTAAAATAAGTCCAATAATTATCGCTTTATATTGTTTCATTTTACCTCCGTTTATTTTATATGAAGTAATTCTATTAAATTTACATTTTATGTGCGAGTAAACAAGGCAACATTTTTTCTTTAAAAAACAGTAATATTTTTGGAAAAATAAAGATACTATCTTTGAATATGTTTTTTCATATAAATAAATTGGATTATTCATGAAACAGATTCATTGCCTATTTATCATTCTAGCGTTATTTAGTTTTACCTATAGCCAAAATTATCATTGGCCTACTATAGGGAGTAAAGCTATGTCATCAAATTTTGGGGAGTTTCGCGATGGTGGGTATCATATGGGTATCGATATTAAGACTCTTGAGGAAACTGGGTGGCCAGTATATGCTGTTGATGATGGATATATATCAAGGATGGTTACCAATTTTTCAGGATATGGTAAAGGGTTATATTTAACATTAAATGATGGCAACGTTGCAGTCTATGCACATTTAGAAGAATTTGCATTCCGTCTGGAAACAATTTTTTACAGTCTTCAGGAAAAAAATAATAGTTACATTGTAAATGAATATTTTTCACCTGAACAATTTCCTTTTAATAAAGGAGATATAATTGGCTATACAGGGAATACTGGTGCTTCCTTTGGTCCTCATTTACACTTTGAATTGCGTAATAGTAAATCTCAACCAATAAATCCCTTAATTAATGGTCTAAATATTGAAGATTATCGAAATCCTCGCGTTTTTCAAATTGGTATTATTCCACTATCCACATCTAGTAAAATCAATGGAAGTTCAATTCCTCGAGCGTATCCATTATACGCAGCAACTACTGGTGGAGGATTAGAACTCCCAGATACGGTAAGTTGTTTTGGACCCATAGGAATAGCAATTGAAATAGATGATAAGATTCAAGGTGCTAAAAACAAATATCAAGTTCAATCAATCCAGCTATTGGTAGATGATCAAAATATTTTCTCCCTTAATTATAGCAAACTTGACTATGATGAAAAATCCACTGTAAATCAAACTAGAGAAAATCGTTTTCATCGATTAAACCTGGGTTCATTTACGAAACTTTATAAACTAAAAACATTCTCTAATAGTACTATTGTTAATGCAGGTATTTCTGGTATACTTAATTTAACGCCTGGGTATCATAAGGTAGAAATTCAAATATCGGATGCTTCTGGAAACACAACCAGAGTAAAAGGAACTTTTATCAATTATCCCCCTGTAAAAATAGCTATTAGGGATGTTGAATGGAATGATAATACCATTGAATTCAATATCCAGCCTGTCACATTAAATATTCCTCTTACAAAAATTAGCTGTTATAGCTACACAGCGTATGGATATCCAGATGAAGAGTTAACAATTATAAAAAGTAAAAAGGACCGTTCTGGGCTCAGAATCCAATTACCAAAATCTAAATTAGGAAAGCATGGGGTGTCTTTTATTGTAAAAAATAAACTTGGAGTGTATGGCTCTCCACTAACCTGGCACGATCCAAATGCTGAAAGAAGACTTACAGAAATGGATGTTGATATAACATTTAGTTCTATTGAGCACAAGCTAATTGCGCAAGTAAAAACTAATGGTTTTACATCTGGAAATACTAGCCTACGAATATTAAAAGAAGATGAATACATTTCAATACCTTTAACAAAGATTCAGCCTACAGTCTATACCTCTGATTTGCTTTTGCCTTCTTTATTTAAAAAAACAAAACGAATTGATGCCTTTTTTGATGGAGAGATTGAGCGAATTATACAGGTCAATTTAGACCCAATTGTTGCATCTCCTAATAAGCTAACAAATATTTTATCAAATGATAAAAATTGTTCAATACAAATATCAAATACTTCTTTATATGATACATCATTGGTTTGGATAGAAAAAATAAATCACCCAGTTGAACCAAAAGGAGGAACTAGATTGTCCTCTGTATATCAATTACAGCCCTTTGAACTTGCATTAAAAGATACAATTCGTATTGGTATCCGGTATAGCAATCACATTAAAAATATGAAAAATATATCATTGTACTATTACAATCAAAAAGATGGTTGGACTTTTTTACCTAGTTCAATGCATACAAATAGACAGGTAATTGCAAGCACATTATTTAGTTTAGATGCAATTACTATAATGCAAGATATTGAACCTCCATTCAAAAGAAAAGTATATCCAGAAAATGGAGGTAGGTTCCATTATAAGGATTTAAAAACAATATCTGTTATTGCTGATGATTACTTATCTGGACTTAATTCTGATGAAAAATCTATGAGCATGAAATTAGATGATATTCCTGTTAGATATGCTTTCCAACCAATCAAAAAAGAACTATCTTATTACCTTCCAACGCCTCTTGAGGCTGGCGAACACACTATGGAATATAAAATATCCGATCAGGCTGGGAACATCATGTCTGGGATCTCAACATTTATGGTTGATTAATGTTTTTCCCTTACAAAGATGATAACCCAAGAATTCTATTCCCATTTGTAACGTATTCCATCATTGGGATAAATATTCTAGTATTTGTTTACCAATATTTCATTATACCACGCGACCTATTTGAAGAATTCATTAGAGCATATGCCCTTACTCCAGCAAGTCACTCTGTACTAAATATATTTTCATCCATGTTTATGCATGGAGGGCTCACACATATTATTTTCAATATGTGGTTTCTATGGATTTTTGGTGACAATATTGAAAGCGTTTTTGGTCATAAAAGATATTTATTATTTTATTTATTATGTGGCGTAGGAGCAGGGTTAGCGCAAATTCAAATTAACCCAGAATCAGTTATCCCAATGGTGGGGGCTAGCGGAGCAATAGCAGGGGTTCTTGGGGCATATTTATTTCGTTTTCCGAAGGCAACTGTACATGTTTTGGTAATTTTAATTATTTTTATAACTTTTATTCGTGTACCAGCCATGATAGTAATAGGATTTTGGTTTTTATCAAATCTTACTGCAGGAATAGGTACATTGGGAATTGAAGAGGCCGGTGGTACAGCATGGTTTGCACATATTGGTGGATTTGTTTCGGGTGTATTATTTAACTATTTATTTAAAATAGTAAGAATTGAATGACTGATCAATTAATAGAACAAGCGATTCAAATGCGCAGTAAAGCCATTGCTCCATATTCAAAATATAAGGTTGGTTCAGCTATTTTAACTGAATCAGGTAAAATTTTTGGGGGTTGCAATGTGGAATCTAGTAGTTATGGTCTAACTTGTTGCGCAGAAAGAATAGCTATTTATAATGCAGTATCTAATGGGCACACAGAATTTTCTGCATTAGCTGTCGCAACTAATAATGGAGGAAAGCCTTGTGGCGCATGTCGACAAGTAATTTGGGATATATGTGGTGAAATATCGATATATATCACCGATGTTTCAGGAAATATCAATAATACAACAAGTTCAGAATTATTACCAAATGCATTTGATAAGAGCTCGTTATGATAAAAGAGATAAATAATTTTGGATGTATAGAAGTAATATGTGGAAACATGTTCAGTGGTAAAACTGAAGAACTTATAAGAAGATTAAGGAGAGCAAAAATTGCCAGATTAAATGTAAAAATTTTTAAACCAAAAATTGATACTAGATACGAAGAAGGTAATATTGTTTCTCATAATCAATTAAAACTAAAGTCATTGGTAGTGGAATCAATAACAGAAATTAATGATCTTGCAAATGATGCTGATGTAGTTGGAATAGATGAAGCCCAATTCTTTGATGATACTATAATCAATGTTGCAAAAGATCTTTCCTCAAAAGGAAAAAGAGTGATAATAGCTGGTTTAGATACTGATTTTAAAGGAGTACCTTTTGGCCCAATGCCAAAATTAATGTGTGAATCAGATTTTTTAGATAAACTTCAAGCAATATGTATAAAGTGTGGAAACCCCGCCTCCTATACACAAAGGCTTTCTAAAGATGATAAACAAGTAGTTATTGGAGAAACAGATATATATGAGGCGCGATGTAGGCACTGTTATCAACATCCGGAGAAAAAATAAATGGAACGATTTATTGGGCTGCTTGGTATTGTTGTTTTATTAGCAATTGCCTTTGCTCTTTCTAATAATAGAAAACAGATAAATATGCGTATTATTGGTTGGGGGCTTGGGTTACAAGCTATCTTCGCTATATTTATTTTAAAAACACCAATAGGTGGCCCGTTATTTGGTTTTCTTGATAAAGCCCTCCGAAAACTGATTAGTTTTTCTGATGCAGGAAGTGATTTTTTATTCAAATCGTTTGTACCGGATGTGGGGTACCATGTTGCCATGTTCAACTTTGCTTTTCGAGCTTTGCCAACCATTATTTTCTTTTCCAGCCTCATGGCTGTTTTATATCACTTTGGTATAATCCAAATGTTTGTCAAATGGATAGCTCGAGCTATGCAAAAAACCATGGGCACCAGTGGTTCGGAAACATTAAGTGTTTCCGCTAATATTTTTGTAGGTCAAACCGAAGCTCCACTCATGGTACGTCCGTTTATCCAACACATGACAAAATCAGAGTTGATGGCCGTGATGACAGGTGGATTTGCAACTGTTGCAGGTGGGGTGTTGGCGATTTATGTTATGTGGTTAGCGGATATTCCGGGAATTGCCGGTCACTTAATAGCGGCGTCGGTCATGTCTGCGCCGGGAGCGCTTATGGTGGCAAAAATTATTTATCCTGAAACGGAATCATCAGAAACGATGGGAGACCTGAAAATCAATATTGAGCAAACAAGTACGAATGCAATGGAAGCATTGGGAGATGGAGCAACCAGCGGATTAAAACTGGCGGCAAATGTTGCAGCTATGCTAGTAGCTTTTGTATCCCTCGTTGCCATGATTAACTACCTCCTAGGTTTCGCAGGTACATCTATGGAATCAATCCTCGGTTTTATATTCAAGCCCTTGGCATGGACAATGGGCGTTCCGTGGTCAGAGGCCGGCACATTGGGAACACTAATGGGAAAGAAAATCGTATTTACAGAACTGATTGCCTATGGTGACTTGAAAGAATTAATGTCCACAGGAGCCATAACAGACCGGACAGCCATTATTGCAAGTTACGCTTTATGCGGGTTTGCCAATTTTGGTTCTATCGGTATTCAATTAGGCGGAATAGGAGGTATGGCGCCGGAACGAAAAAAGGATCTCGCTAAACTGGTTACAAAAGCCATGGTGGGAGGTGCTCTAGCTTCATGGCTTACAGCAACCATTGCAGGGTTGTTGATTTAAGGGTATTATTAGTATAAGGTTTTTACCATGCGTTTAATATTTATCGGTCCACCAGGCGTTGGAAAAGGTACTCAGGCCAAACTTGTAAAAGAATATTTTGGTATAGTTCATTTATCGACTGGCGACATATTACGCGAAGAAATATCACAAGTCTCTCCCCTAGGAATTAAAGCTAAATCCTATATAGATAAAGGGCATTTAGTTCCAGATAATGAATTATTAAATATAATGAGTAAAAGACTAAATAAAGAGGACGCTAAAAAAGGATATCTGTTAGATGGTTATCCAAGGACAATCCCTCAAGCTGAAGGATTAGATAATTTTCTTGATGAAATGAATCAAAACATTAATGCTGTAGTCTCTATTGAACTTGATGATGAAAGCATAATCAAAAGATTATCAAACAGAAGATCTTGTGAGGGGTGTGGAAATATTACAAACTTGTTATTTAATCCACCTAAAATAGAGGGCACATGTGATAACTGTAATGGCAGGTTGTTACAAAGGTCTGATGATGGCAAGAAAGTAATAATTGAAAGGCTTGTAGTCTATAATAAACAAACAGCGCCACTGCTTAAATATTATTATAAAAAAGAACTTATAATGAGAATAGACGGTAGTGGGAATATAGATAATGTTCTCCAGCTTATTCTGAAAGCGCTTAGAGAACTATGTTGCGTATAGGATTAACTGGTGGAATTGGTACTGGAAAAAGTGCTGCTAGTAAAATTCTTGAAGAATTGGGTGCATACATATTTGATGCTGATAAAGAATCAAAAAAAATACTATTGTCCAACGAAACAATTAAAAGTGAATTGATTTCTGAATTTGGTACTGATATAATGAGGGGAGACGGTAACGTTGATAATAATAAATTGGCACGTGTTGCATTCCAAGATCAGGATCATCAACTAAGATTAAATACAATAGTTCATCCTTATGTTTTTAAAGAAATTGATAAAAACTTTGATAAAAAACTAGATAGTGGAAAATATGATATTTTTGTAGTAGATGCCGCTCTTATCTACGAATCTGGTGCTGACACCCATATGGATTATGTAATTGTAATTACAGCACTAATTAAAACTAGAATGGAACGCGCATTAGCTAGGGAAACTCTCAGCAGAGAAGAAATATTAAAAAGGGTAGATTTACAGTGGTCTGAAGAAGAAAAAGTTGCATTGGCAGATTTTGTAATTCATAATGATGGGTCTGAAGAAGAACTCATAAAGAATATAACTGACATTTATAAAGAACTAGTTTAAAACTTTTATCGCATTAATCTTCTTAGGGCACGAGGTTTATCAAAAATTTCTTTTAAAATAATCGCTTTTTTTACTTTATCATTATCATTCAATAAAGAATTAACTAATAATGAAATATTCTGATACTCTTTTTTCTTTATTCTATATTCCTTATGTATGGGCTTTGGACTATCTTCAGATAAATCTTCAAAAACAGCTCTAGATATTTCTTCCGATGGTGTTTCTATATCTATTTCTTTATTAATATCTTCTTCTTGAATTACATACTCTTCACTTTCTTCTTCAACATCATCCAAGTCTAAAAATTCTTTTCCATAGTTCTTTAACTTATCAAAGAAATCATCCATTGTTTCCGGTTCATTTTCTATAAAATCACTATTATCGGAAACAGTATCCTCGAAATCTAATTTATTGCGAGCAATTTTTTGCTTTCTCCTCTTCATTAAAGAGGATAGAAAATAAAGCGCTGCAATAAATAACCAGTAAGCTAATCCGTCCATCTATTTCTCTTCAGATCCTGGTTGAGAAGTTGAATCAGCCTCTTTACTTCCTGCAATAGAATCTCTCATGCCTGTATCGGCTTCAATATTACGCATATTGTAATAATCAAATACTCCTAACTTTCCCTCGCGAAAAGCTTGAGACATTGCCTTTGGAACTTCGGCTTCAGCTTCTACAACTTTTGCACGCATTTCCTGAACTCTTGCGATCATTTCTTGTTCTTCGGCTACAGCCATTGCTCGTCGAGTTTCAGCTTCAGCTTGAGCAATTCGCAAATCTGCTTCTGCCTGGTCTGTTTGCAGCACTGCCCCAACATTATTACCAACATCCAGATCTGCTATATCAATAGATAAAATTTCAAATGCTGTCCCTGCGTCTAATCCTTTTTGTAATACCGCGCGAGATATATTATCTGGATTTTCAAGAACATCTTTATATTTCATGGATGAACCAATTGCGCTTACAATTCCTTCACCAACTCTAGCTATTATAGTATCATCTGTTGCCCCACCAACTAAACCTGGTATATTAGTTCTTACAGTTACTCTTGCACGCGCTTTTAATTCAATTCCATCTTTGGCAACAGCTGATAAATAACCCTCTCTTGGTGCATCAATAACCTTTGGATTTACACTGGTTTCTACAGCGGCATAAATATCCCGGCCAGCCAGATCAATTGCAGTGGCTGTTTCAAAAGGTAATGGAATATTTGCTTTTGCTGCAGCAATAAGAGCAGATACTATATTTGGAACTGTTCCGCCTGCTAAATAATGTGTTTCAAGCATATCTGTTGTTATGGTATTTAATCCAGACTTATGACAATTTATAACACCATCTACAACTAGTCTCGGAGCAATTTTACGAAGTCTCATTCGTATAAGATCAATAATGGTTATGCGCCCTACTCCTAGACTCACAACTGCTTGAATCCATAATCCTAATGGGACAAAATAGAAAAATAATAGAATAAATAATAAAACAAATACCAACATTACATAACTTATCATGATATACTCCTAGTTATTCATTTATATAAAATCTAACAACAACACGATTGCCATCTACAGACAAAATTTTAACTTGTTGATCTTTATCAACAAACTCTCCCTCTGTTACAACAAATATTTTTGTATTATTTACAAGCACCCATCCCGATGGTCTTAAATCAGAAGTTGCTACACCAGTCTCTCCAATAAGATGCTCTAATCCTAATGAAGAATTATAGCCCTCTTCATCACTTTGGATTTCTGGTGAAGTTAATTTGACCCAAAATTTCGTTTTTGTCATCATTCTAAATAGAAGAATTAAAGCAATTATTCCGCCGATTAATCCAATAGTTAATCCGGTCATTGCAGAATCGTATACCTCTTGGGAAACAGGAACGTCTGGTAATAATAACATATAAAGACCCCATAATATGACTCCAATTCCGGCAAGCCCAGCTACGCCAAATCCTGGAATTAAGAATGCTTCAACCATTAATAAACCAAGTCCAAATAATACAATAAGTAAATCTGACTTTGTTGCAAGTTTTACAATTACTGAAGCACTTAAAGACAATGTAAGACATACTGCTCCAAATGTTCCAGGGATACCCCAACCTGGGCTTTGTAATTCAAATAGTATTCCTAAAAAACCAAAGGTTGTTAATAAAGAGGCAACAACTGGATTTGTTAAAAAACGTACTAAATTTTCCGACCAGTTTTCTGATAAAGTCTTCACTTGTGCGCCAGTTAATTCAATTAATGTTAATAGCTCATCGAAATCTTCTGCTGAACCATCCGCCATTTTATATTTTAATGCTTGTTCAGTTGTTAATGTTATAAGCTTACCTTCTTTTCTACCTTCCAGATCTGTGACTTCTATTGAATCATCATCTATAACTACATGAGTAAACGATAATTCTTCATCTACCATACACTTTGCAATATCTGTATTTCTATTGCGATTCTCAGCTGTTGATGCCATTTCTTCTCGCATATAACTAATTACTTTTTCTGATGCTTTGTTTCCCGACATATCAACAGCTGTGGCCGCGCCAATTGTTCCTGCTCCAGTCATATATATTTTTTCACAGGATAAAGAAATTAAAGCTCCAGCAGAAATTGCTCTACGATTTATAAATGCTACAGTAGGAATATCCGAATCTAGAATGGCATCTTTTATTTGTGTCGCTGCATCAACGCGCCCACCAAACGTATCAATATCAAAAATAATTGCTTGAATCTGATTCTTTTCAGCTTCATTTATAATTCTTTCAATAAAAGTTGGGAGACCAAGATCAATAACTCCCTGTATGGGTACGCGGTATACTACATGGTCAGCAGAATATAGATTTGCTACATTAACAAAATAATAGATTGTAAGAAAAAGAATTTGTTTATTTATCCTAATCAAGATTCCTCGGAAATTAAATATTGACCTATAAGAAATTACCTTAGATTCAGTTAAAACGTACCACACAATTCAACAAATGAAGCTTAAATATCGTATAACATATAATTTATTAAAGCTGCTATCTAATTTGGTTCAATCTTTAAAACCAAGTAATCAATATTATTATGCTAATAAACTTGGTTCTATTTGCTATCAATTGTTAATAATTAGGAAAAAAGAAGCTCGAAAAAACATAGCTATAGCATTCCCAAAACTATCAGAAAAAAAGAGAGAAAATATTTTAAAAGATACATACAGATTTTTTATATACAGTGCAATGCAATTTCTATCATTGCCAAAAAGTATTACACGTGGAAATATTTCTGTAAATGGAACACAATATTTGAAAGAAGCACTTAATGAAAATAAAGGTGTATTATTGGTTTCTGGGCACTTTGGATTATGGGAACTGCTATTAGGCTGGTTTGGTATAAATAAATATTCATTATTACTCATTGGGCAAAAACAAATAAATATTGGTGCGGATAAATTTATTAATGAATTACGAAAAAATAATGGTACAAAAATTTTACCAAGAAAATCTTCGCTTGAATTGATGTATAGTGCTTTAGAAAATAATGATATTTTAGCCCTGGCAAGCGATCAAGACGCAAAAAAAAGTGGGATATTTGTTAACTTTTTTGGCGTAAAAGCATCTACACCTAAAGGCGCAGCTTTATTCCATTTAAAAGCTAAATCTCCCATTATATTTGTTACTTGTTATATGGAAAGTATAAATAAATATATTTTGAATATTCAACCTATTAAAATACATAATAATTCAGATATAGAATCGATTACAATATCTTATACACGTTTGTTAGAGGATATTATAAAAAAACACCCGGAACAATATTTTTGGTTCCATAGACGATGGAAAACAAAACCATCTTAATTAACTAATTGTGATAAAGAATATTCCTATAGATTATCCCAAAATATTTTCTATTTGCAAGAACTCGCTAGATAAGGGTGGCGTTGTAATATATCCCACCGATACCTTATATGGATTTGGTGTAGATGCTAGAAATGAAACTGCAATAAAGAAATTGAATAGTATTAAAAGAAGAAACTCTCCTGTAAGTATAATTGTCGAAAATTTTGAACAATTAGTTGCCTTTACAAATTTATCAAAAGATAAAAAGAAGTTTATTAAAAATAATATCGGCAATAAAACCACATTTATACTTCCAAGTATTAAAGGGAACGTTCATAAGTCTATTATGAGCAATAATAATTTTATTGGTTTTCGTATACCAAATAATACAATTGGACCAAAACTAGTATCAGCAATAGGATATCCAATTACATCATCAAGTGTAAACCGACACGGAAATAAACCAATGAATAATCCAAAAGAGATCATTGATGAGTTTGGAGATGAAGTTGATATTATAATAAACGCAGGTGTATTAGCTACATCTAGCGGATCAACAATATATATGCTAAGAAATAATCAATTTCAAATTATAAGAAGATGAAAAATTGCATCATAATAACAATATATTTATTATCTATGATAAATGCTGCTGAAAAGCTCCCTTTTAATTTTGGTGAAAAATTAATTTATGATGTTTCTTTTGCTGGGATTAAAGCTGGGAAAGCATACTTAGAGGTTTTAGTTGATAATGAAAACAATAATTCCAATGAAATTCATATAAGATTTGTAGCAAAAACATCTTTTCCATTTAGTTCAATTTATGCAATTGATGATCAGATTGATACATGGCTAGATATAAAAAGTCTATATACAAACAAAATACTTAAAAGTATAAATCAGGGAAACTATTCAAAGGAATCTAAAACTATAATAGATTATAAAAATTTTATTTCAATCACAAATAAAGATACTACATATATTAATGGATATCTTTACGATCCATACTCTTTATTTTATCTACTTCGCACAAAACCATTAATACTTGGGGAAACAATTAAAATAAATACTTTCGGGGGGGAGGGGATTACACCAATACAGATAATTACTAAATCTGAGGATGTTATAAATACCATTTATGGTTCCTTCAATTGTTTGGTTGTAAAACCATTTAGAAAAGGTAACACTCTATTAAAAAATAAAGGCGATATGATGATTTGGTTTAGTAATGATAAAAAGAAACTACCAGTTCAAATAAAAATAAAATTGCAGTATGGATCAATGTTATTAAAAATAAAAGAAATCAATTTGTAAATAGTCGGCCTATATCATTTATCATAACTGTTGCCATTAATAATAATAAAAATGCCATTCCAATTTGTTGAATAATCATTCTTGTTTTTAAAGTGAATTTTCTCCTTAGGATTGATTCAGCTAAAATAATAAATACATGACCACCATCTAATCCAGGAACAGGTAAAAAATTGATAAACGCTAAATTGCAACTTATGATTGCCATAAATCCAAAAAATGAAACAAGTCCTGCTCTTGCTGTTTCACCAGCAATCTGGGCTATTAATATAGGTCCACCAAGATCTCCTACAGATGCTTGACCAGAAATTAACAATTTTATTGATAATACAACTAATCCAAGCCCACCTAATGTGGAGGCAACCCCTAATTGAGAAGCTCTAATTATACCAATTGGTTCATAGAATAGCTCTGGACCAATACCAATCATTCCAAGAGTGTCCAATTTACCATCTATAGGAAAAACTCTAAATGTTGTATTAATATCAATTGAGCTTTCTCTGCCCTCCCTTACATAAGTTATTTTGATTGACTTATTAGGTAACTTTTGAATGGTGCTTGAAAGATCAGACCAAGTATTAATATTGTAATCATTGACTACAATTATTTTATCTCCAGGAAGAAGATTTGCATTTTTGGCTGGGGAATCTTCCTCAACGCTATAAATAACTGGTATATTTTCAGAGGTTGGCACTCCTTGATACCAGGCAAGAGCTGTAAAGATTACAAAAGCTAATAATATATTCATTATTACACCGGCACTCATTACCCATATTTGAGCCCATACAGGTTTACTCATAAGCTCATATGGCTCATTTTTAATAGCGCCATCCATACTTTCATCAATCATCCCTGCTAATTTCACATACCCCCCCAGTGGAACTATTGCAAAACAATATTCTGTACCACTTCCTTTTCTTTCTGGGATATTAATATTCCATGTTTTTATTATATCCCAACTAATTTTATCTAAATCATTTTTTTTGTAAAAAAATAAATTTATTTCAAAACCACCATTAATTGAGTTAACAGTAAAAAGTCGAGGTGGGAAACCAATTGAAAATCTATCTACACGAACGCCTACTGATCGTGCAGCAAAAAAATGCCCCAATTCATGTATGATAACTATTACGCCCAAAACAAATATAAATGCTAAAATTGTAGTCATTAAAAAACTTCCTTATTTTTTGTCAATTTCTTTCATTACGAATTCATATGTCCAAAGTTCCAATTCTAATAATTCCTCCAAGCTAGGATCTTTTACCAAATCATGTGCATTACATGCTTTTTCAATTATATCTGGTATATCAGTGAATTTAATTCTTTTATTTAAAAAACTATAAACAGCATTATCATTTGCTACATTAAGTACTGCTGGTGCAGATCCTCCAATACGTATTGATTCATATGCCAGCCCAATGCATGGAAACTTTTCTATATCCTTTTCTTCAAAAGTTAGTTTTCCGATTTTAGCTAAATCAAGTTCCCCCCATTCTGCTAATGCATGTGTTGGGTAGGTAAGAGCATATTGTATAGGTATTTTCATATCAGGAATTCCTAATTGAGCTTTTACAGATCTATCGTTGAACTCAACCATAGAATGAATTATAGATTGAGGATGGATCAATATATCAATTTGATTAATTTGAAGGTCAAATAACCAACGTGCTTCAATCACTTCTAACCCTTTATTCATCATAGTTGCAGAATCAATCGTTATTTTCTTACCCATGCTCCAATTAGGGTGATTTAAAGCTTCTTTTAAAGAGATTTCTGAAAAGGTATTTACATCTCTTGTTCTAAAAGGACCACCGCTTCCTGTTAAAATAATTCTTTTAATATCTTCAATATTCTCACCTACTAAACACTGCCAGATAGCTGAATGTTCGCTATCTACAGGATAAATTTTTGCTCCGCTTTCATTCATTGTATTATTTATTAAATCACCCGCCATAACCATGCTTTCTTTATTACTTAATGCAACATCTACACCGGCCTTCAAAGCATTAATGGTAGGCTCCATTCCTGCAGATCCAACTAATCCATTCATTACTAAATCTATATCATCTCTTTTTGAAATCTCTAACAAGCCATCTCTGCCAATAAGAATTTCAATATTTTCTTTTTCCAAGACCTCCTTAACATCTTCTGCATTTGAATCATTAACAACAACCAAAGCTTTAGGTCGATACCTTTTTGCTTGTTCTATAATCAATTTGTTGTTTTGGAAAGTAGATAGATAAACAACATCAAATTCATCCTGAAAAGTATCGATTACACCTAATGTATTGACACCTATTGAACCAGTAGAACCAAGTATAGAGATTTTTTTAGCCATTATTATTCAAATTTCTTTTGAAGACTAATTGAAAACTGCGAAAATTTAATATTTAAACGTATTTGTGGAGAAACTTTCCATTTGAAAAGTGGAAATATTTTTCCAAGCATAATATAATTAATCGAACCCGAAATATTTTTTGAAATTTCTCCATTATTCACGTTAAAAATCCTACTATTAAACTGATTATTTCCAACTCCAATATAGAATGGAAATAAATTAAATAAATTTGATTTAATAATAGAAAAATCAAATGTTCGGCAATTAATATATTTAGGTCCATCCATTTTCCCTATACTCATATCAGCAATCCACAAACTTGGATCATCTTTAACTAATCCTAGTGAAAAACCATAACTGTAATAATTGATCACATCATTATGGCTTGTAAAGCCGCCAATTTTCCCATTTACTCTTAAATTATTTGATATAAGTAAAGAACTATGCAATAAAGGCAATCCTAATATGGATTTTTCAATAAAAGATTTATTTGTTAAATCATATCCCAACGGGAATATTAAACTTAAAGAAAAGCGTTGCTTTGAATTATTATTAACTAATTGATGATGCCCAAGTGAAAACGAGGTGCTTTTGATTAATGGTTTAACAGAGGATGTAAATTTCGACCCACTAACCTTTGAAATATCATAAGAAGGAAATTGTCCAAATAATAAATGCGCTATAATGAAAAGCTCTATGAAAATTAATTTCATATAATCTATAAAGATGATTATATAATCCCACGTTCACTATTATTAATAAAATTAATAATATTATTTACCTCTACATTATTAGATATACTATTTTTTATCTTATCTAAAGCTTTGGATCTAGTTAAATCTGATCGAAAATACATTTTATAAGCTTTTTTAATTTTGGATAATGTATCTATAGAGAATCCCGTTCTTTTTAAACCAATTGAATTTATACCACCAAATTTTAAAGGTTCTCCAATAGCTAATATATATGGGGGAACATCCTGAACAGCTCGAAATCCGCCACCTATGAAAACATGTGATCCAATTTTACAAAACTGATGAACGAGGACGCCTCCACCTAAAGAGGCATATTCTTGAATTTCTACATGCCCACCAAGTGTAGACATATTTGCCATAATAACATTATCACGAACAATACAATCATGAGCAACATGAACTGCCGCCATTAATAAAACATTATTTCCCACCACAGTTATTCCACCTGCAGATGTCCCGCGGTTAATTGTAACATTTTCTCTTATTATAGTATTTTTTCCTATTACCGTTTTAGTATCTTCTCCTGCAAACTTTAGATCTTGAGGAATTTCACCTATACTACAATTATGAAATATTTTACTATTACTGCCAATCTGGGTTCCACTGCAAATTGTGGTACAATTTCCTATAATTGTATTATCATCGATTGAGACGCCATCCTCAATAATAGAAAATGGACCAACTTTGACGTTATGTCCTAAATTAGCATTTTCGCTAATAAGTGCGGTAGGGTGTAATGTTGTAGTAATTCTACGATCCTGCCCTATTAACAATATTCGCCAATAGATTAGCTTCAGCCACTAATTTATCATCTACAAAAGCTTTACCTATAAGCTTAACCGCACCCAAGCGAATTTTTGCAAGTTCCATTTTAATTTTTACTTGATCTCCCGGGACTATAGGAACACGAAATTTCGAATTAGTTATTGATGAAAATAACATATTTTTTTTCAAAGGTTCTAAAACACTATTTAATACTAAAAATGCACCAGCTTGTGCCATGCTCTCCAAAATTAAAACTGCTGGCATTATTGGTTGCGAAGGAAAATGTCCAGCAAAATATGGCTCGTTTATAGTTACATTTTTAATTGCTGTAAGAGTTTTTCCATGCTCAATTTCTATTATACGATCAATTAAGACCATTGGATATCTATGGGGAAGAAGCTCCAAAATATCCTGGATATTAAATTGTGACTTTTTATCCAAAATCTTATAAAATAATTAAACTATAATTGCTCTTTGTACTCTTTACGAATCATTTTAACAAATTCAACATTGCTTGCATGACCACTTCGCGCAGCAGTTACATGCCCTCTGATAGAAATTCCAAGTAAAGCTAAATCTCCAATTAAATCAAGAGTTTTATGCCTTACAGGTTCATTATGAAAGCGCAATACTTTCCCATTTAAAATACCATTCTGTCCTTGAATGACTTGATCTTGAATACCAAATAAATTTCTCAAGTGATTAATTTCACCATTCTTAATTCTTCTATCAAGAATTACAACAGCATTAGATAAACTTCCTCCTTTAATTAATCCTTTTTCTCTCAGTTTTTCTACTTCACTCAAAAAACAAAAAGTTCTTGCTGGTGCAACATCTCTGGCAAAATCTTCTTCCATATTATATATTGCCTCATATTGTGTTCCAAGGGCTGGTAGAGGATATTCAACTAGAAAAGTAACCCTAAATCTATCTGCAGGAACTACGTGAATATCAATTTCTTTCTTTGGATCAGAGTATACTACAGGCTTACTTATCTCTAATACATGTCTATCTTTATTTTGTTCAATAAAATTTGCTGATTGCAGCGCATCTACAAAATCTTTTGCACTTCCATCCATCACCGGTGCTTCTTTAGCTGTTAATTCAATAAGAACATTATCAATTCGCAAACCCGATACAGCTGCCAAAGCATGTTCAACTGTATGAATTTTAACACCGTTTTGCCCAATCGTTGTTCCCCTTGAAATATCCATAACATGCTGGATATCGGCTCTTATTTCAGGGCTCCCTTTAATATCAGTTCTAGAAAACTGTATCCCATAATTTTCAGGAGCAGGATTAAATGTAATCGTGCTTTCTACTCCCGTATGCAAACCAACTCCAGTACATGAAACAGGTCCGCCTATTGTTCTTTGTTTGCGGTTGGTTTTGGTCATTTTTCTAAACTCATTAATTGTTTTTTCATTTTTATGACTTCAGAATATAATGCATCTCTTTTATGTTGTTCTCTTATTTCACGTGCGGGCATGCCAGCATATACTTTACCACCAGAAAGTGACTTTGTAACACCTGTTTTAGCTGCTAATGTTGAGTGTGCGCCTATTGTAACATGTGGGGCGACGCCAACATGTCCAGCAAAAATACAATATTCACCTACATTCACACTGCCAGCAATTGTAACCGCAGCTGTTAAAATACAGCCTTTACCTAGACATACATTATGAGCTAAATGAACATGATTGTCTAATTTACATTGATCTCCTAAAACAGTATCACCAATTGTTCCCCTATCTATAGCACAATTTGCCCCAATTTCAACTTTATCACCTATAATAACATTCCCGTTTTGAGGTATTTTATGATGATTCCCATTTTCTGTTGCAAAACCGAAACCATCACTTCCTATTATTGTTCCACTATGAATAATGCAATTATTTCCTATTGTACACCTATTATAAATATGAATATTAGAAAAAATATTACAATTATTCCCTATAGAAGTGTTATTACTAATGGTAGTATTTGAACCTATTATAGTATTATCACCAATTATGACTTCATCTTCAATGACGGAAAAATTACCAATCGTAATATTTTTCCCAATTTTTGCATTTGGTGAAATATAAGCAGTCTTACTTATGCCGGTTTTTTTATCAATCTTCGGAGAAAATTCTCCTAGAATTTTAGCAATAGCTAATTGAGGATTATTATGAACAATTCCAGATTTATCATTTAATAAGGAATTATCATCAACAATAATAGCTGATGCCCTTGTTGATGATAAATATTTCTTATATTTTGGATTACCCAAAAAAGTAATTGTTGATTCTTTACCATTTTGTATCTCAGAAACTCCTGATATAATCATAGTCTGATCACCTACAACTTCTCCATTTACAAGTTTTGCCAGATCTGATAATGTCTTCAAATTTTAATCAATAATTAATTTTCATCCGGAAGACTATATTTTCTTAATTCATATAGTACATCATCTGTAAGATCATAAGTAGGATTTCCAAATAATAATGAAACTGATCCATCAATAATAAAATCATATTCTTTGATTGCAGCTACTTTATCAACTGCGCGTTTTACCTTACTTAATATTTCAAACTCCATCTGTGCTTGTTTTTTGTATAATTCACCTTCAGGCCCTACTTTTTGGGCTTGAAATGCCTGTAAAGTTTGTTCTCTCTGTGCAATTTCTTGCTCTTTTTCTCTGCGCCATTCAGGTGAACTCATAAGTCTTTGTGTTTCAAACGATTTTTTCATACTATCCAAACTCATTAACATTGTTTGATATTCAAACTGTACTTTACGGAATTCCATTTGCAATTGAGATTCTGCATCTTTGAATTCCTCAAACTCTGCCCTTATCCGATCTGATTGAACAAAACCAATCTTACTCTGTGAATAAATATAAGGGGCTGTTAAAAATAGTACTATAAACCCTAAAATAATCTTTTTCATTGTATTCCCTTTCTTATTAAATATTATCTAAAAAACATTTCCAAAAATAATTGTATAATTCCATCCAGGAGGATCACCGCTATTATCTATAGCATCAAAACCATATCCCATATCAAAACCCAATACCCCCATCATAGGCATATAAAATCTTATTCCTATCCCAGCTGACCTTTTCAAGGTAAATGCGCCATCTCTAGGTATGTCAAAAGATTCTGACATATTTACTGTATTCCACACATTTCCCATTTCAGCAAATATTAAACCATAAATTACAGGGTTTTTAGAAACAGGAACACGAAATTCTGTTACTGAACGTAATAATGCATTTCCACCCGTTGGCCCTGGGCTAATAGAATTATCTGGGTATCCACGTAGCATATTACCATAAGGCATTCCATTACCACCCATAATAAATTTTTCATCAAAAGGGATAAGTGATTTTTGATTGTTCACATTATCTAATGGTTGAATAACGCCAATTTTGAATGAGCTCATTAATACAAATTTCCAGAATGTAGGGGTGAACCATTCCAAATTCAATAAATGTTTGACAAAATCCTCGTTTCCACCAAACAAATTTCCAGATAATGTTGTTTCCCATGTAAATTTTGATCCTTGAGTTGGAAATTCATGGTGGTTTCTTTTATCTCTAGTAATAACTTGGGTAATGCTATTCGCAAAGGTTGTACCTAACCCATTAACATATTGATCTAATTCTTCCTTAGTTCCTTCATAGGTTTTTTGCATAGATCGAACTACCCAATAACCTCGAAAGTAATCATCTGGCCATTTAAACCTTCTACCCCATTGGACGGAACCTCCTCTCATCCTTAAATCTAAAGGAAAATAATAGTTTGTTCCTTGACCTCGATATGTGTAATAAATGGAAAAACCAACTCTATTTGGAGTGTCAAATATCATTGGATCAACAAAACTCATGCTAAAGCTTTTAAATTGAGATGTAGGTTGGGATGAATAAAAATTATATCTAGATCCAATATTATAACTGATCATAAATTGCTGGCCCATACCTCTGAAATTGGCAAACTCTATCCCTACTCCCCCAGATAACCCATAAACCCCACTATATCCTATATTTGCATTTGCACGATCTGAAGACTTCTCTTCTACAACAATTTCTAAATCCACCTCATCTTCATCCACTGGAGCTACGTCTGGTAACACATTTGCAAAGTAATTTAATCGAGCTAAATTACTTTGACTTCGAATAAGCATTTCTCTGTTAAAAATATCTCCTGGAAAAATATTTAATTCTCTTCTAATAACATTCTCTCTAGTATGGTCATTACCAAAAATAGATATGTTTCGCACACTTACTTGATGGTTTTCAATTATTGGAAAATGTATATCAAGAGAGTCTTTACCTATAGGAATAAACTGTGGTTCTATACGACTATATATGTATCCACGATCCATATATAAACCTTGCATATTATTATATACTGCAACATTAAACTCTTCTTCATTATAATATTCGCCCTTTTTAAGATTTAGCGCTCGTTCTAATTTGTAAGTATCAAATAGAGTATTTCCATCCCAAGAAAAATTTCTATATTTATATCTGGTCCCTTCATTAACCTTAATTACAATATCAATATTTTTAAGTTTGGGAGCTGAAATAGTTGTATCTGAAATTATATAAAAATCACGATATCCATTATTTCTATAAAAAGATTCTAAAGCCAATTTATCTTCTTTGAAGTTATTATTATCAAAAAACGATCTCCAAAATAAATACCACCGCTGTTGTTTTGTTTCTTTTAAAACTCTACGTAAGCGAAAATCAGAATAAGATTCATTTCCATCAAAAATAATTTTATCAATTTTAACTTTATCATTTTCTTTAATGGTAAAAACAATATCTTTTGTTAATGCCTTCTTTTTAGCATCTTTTTCTGATTCTTGGTTTTCTACATTACCATTGGGTTCAATTAGTTCTGCATCGATTTCAGCAAGCAAGAAGCCGTCACCTGCATAAAACTTTCTTAATTTTGATATAGATTCAATAAGGGAATGAGATTTAATTCTCTGCCCTTTATATAATTCTAATTCATCTTGTAACTGCTTATCTTTTAATCGTTTATTTCCTTTATATATTACAGAGCCTAATATTGGGTTTTCTTCAACATGTATAGATATAAATAAACCTTCAGATGTCTCCTTATCGATGACAATCTGTATATCTTTAAACAATCCTAATTGCCAAAGTCGTTTTACAGCCCTAGAGAAATCAGCAACATTAATTAATTCATTTTGCCTAAGTCCAGATGTATATCTAATCATTGTTTCAGCCGCAAGAGTGTTTCCTTCAATCTCCACACCAAGAAGCGTTACATCTTGTTGGGCATATATGTGAATAGCGCAAAAAAGAACAAGAATAATCTTTACAATATTTTTATTAATCATAGTTAATTACTTAGGTATCGTTCCGAAACGACGATCGCGATTTTGATAATCTTCTATGGCTTTCAATAATTCGTTTTCACGAAATTCGGGCCAATATTTTTTTGTAACATGTATTTCTGAATATGCAATTTGCCAAAGTAAAAAGTTACTTAATCTAAATTCACCACCAGTGCGAATTAATAAATCTGGATCTGGTATGTTATATGTATCCAATTCACTTATAATATCACTCTCTTTAATCTTATTAGGATCAGCTTCACCATTTATTGCCTTAGTTGCAATATTTTTTACCATACGTAAAATCTCATTTCTACTACCATAACTCAAAGCAAGTATTAAGTTAAGGCCAGAATTATTTTTGGTTGATTCCAGACCTTCTTCCATTCCCTTTCTCGCATTATCTGGTAACTCATTCAAATTTCCAATCGTCATTAAACGTACATTATTTTTATTCAAGTCTTTTATCTCGTGTCTAATAGTTGACAGCAATAGACGCATTAGAGCTTTTACTTCACCTCTAGGACGTTTCCAATTTTCAGAAGAAAATGTATAAAGTGACAAATATTTTATACCAATCTCATCACATTTCTTCGTAATAGCTCTTACAGAACTTATTCCTTCTTTATGGCCTGCAATCCTAGGCAATGAGTTTCTCTGAGCCCAGCGTCCATTCCCATCCATAATTATTGCAATATGTTCAGGTATATTATTATCTACGAAATTTTTAGCCACTGTATTCATTTTTTAACAATTAATTTATTATTAAAAGAAACAAGCGAAGTTAACGCAATTATATATTATAAAATTAATGTAAACATAACGTCTTAAAATCAAGATGGTTCCTCATAAATTTCTGCTATATGATGATCAAATATTAATATTTTATTTGGAATAGACTCAATTCCAAAGAATTCACCCTTGCACTTGTAACATACAATACTATCAGGTACTTGATAATATATTAACCAATCAATAAGAGCTACAATTGCTAAGCTCAAACCATAAGTAATTGGAACGAATATTATACCAAGAATAATTATTCCACAACCTAGGATCTTGTTAAAATCTTTTTGAATATAAAAATGAGAACTTTGACAAGCTGGGCATTTTTCAAATGACATAAAATTTGTCCAATCAACTTGATTTTTACTATACGCACAATTTACACTATCATTTAATTCATGTCTTTCTTTACAAAGCTCGCAAAAAAAGTATGGGTTAATCATAATATTATCCCAAAACGAAATGCATAATATTTATAGAATAAGTCTCCAAATAATACTGCTACTACAGAAACATAAATAAGCCCTGTGGCGCTTTGCGTAGATTGTATCTGTAAAGTATTCCAGATAAAAACATTTAACAATATTGGAATAATTACGCCAAAAAATATTGCGACAGATAACAAAAACCCTTCAAATGTCCCTAAGAAAGTAATTAATGATAAAACGATTCCATAATTATCAACTACTTCAAAACTAATTAATGCATATAGATTCCAAACTAATCGTAGTCCTAATAAAACCGAAAATAAAATAATACTATTCTTTAATAAACTAATCGGAAGTTGAATAACGTTTAAGTACCAATGTCCTAAAATCATTGAGAAAAAAACTAAAGCAATAATTGAATGGCCGATAAATATGATTATATAATCTGAAAACTGTAAATCAATAATGAAGACTTGGTTCATAATAAGTATTAAGTATACAACACCAATAATTGGTGGAATAGATATGTAAAGATTATTAATGTGCTTGGTTTTCCAAAATACTGCTGTTATTACTAGTTGTAGTAAAAACCAAAAAACTCCCAAATAAAAATTATTATATTGTGATAAAGACAAGTATGCAAATAACATTCCAATAGAAATAATAATTGACACCATTCCCTGATTAAATCGATAGAATCCACCCTCAATTAATTTATATGGAGAAAGCCACAAAAGTAGGGGGTATATCGCACCGAACCCTAAAAAGGTAATTGCTAAAATCTCATCAAAAAAAGAAAACATAACTTGTTAAAATCAATTTATTAACTGAGAATTTATTTTATTTACTATATCTCGAAATATATTTGAAACTAAATTTTTAGGTTGTGATAAAATTATAGGTTCACCTTTATCTGTTGCATGCATCATTTCAATTGATATTGGAATTTTACCAAGCAATGGCACATCCAATCTTTTGCTTTCCTTTAAACCGCCACCAGATTTAAATAAATTGATCGGGATAGAAAAACTTCCATCATCATTTATATTTATCTTCTCATCTATTCCATTAATATCTAAAGAATAGTTATCAGTATTATTTTTATCTAACCCTTTTACTTTTCCATTTATCAGTAAACTAGACATATTTTCAATTACACCAATAATAGGTGTATGTACTTTCCTAAACATATCTGCGCCTTTTTGTACATCTGCTAAAGCAATATCTTGAGGCGTGGTAACAATTACTGCTCCTGACATTCGAAGTTTTTGGGTTAAGGTTAACTGTATATCACCAGTTCCAGGAGGTAAATCAAGAACTAAGTAGTCCAATTCCCCCCAATGAACATCATTAAAAAATTGCTCTGTCATGCGACTTACTAACGGACCTCTCCAAATAACAGGAGTATCATTACCGCTAATAAAACCAAAACTCATTACTTTTAATCCATAATGTTCAATAGGAATAATTTTTCGGTCTTCCGTCATACCTGGGCTTTTATTTATACCTAATATTATAGGTAAGGATGGTCCATATATATCTAAATCCAGTAGTCCAACAGAATAATTATCTTCTCGAAGAGCTAATGCAATATTCGCAGCGATAGTAGATTTCCCTACACCCCCCTTACCAGAAGCAATGGCAATTACATTTTTAATATTACTTAAATTAAACTGACTTTGTTGGGCTGGAGCACCAGTCTGATTAGGTGTTGGCCTGTTTGGAGATTCATCAATAATCTCTATGTTGATTTTTTTAAAGTGCTGTGATAATATTTGATTTATACTATTAACTACTTCATTCTTCTTCTCTTCATTTTTTGTCTTTAACGCTAAATTGATATTAATTCTATCATTATTAATTGTTATTTCTTTGATTAAACCAAATGACACAATATCTCTAGAAAAACCAGGATATTTTACTGATTTTAAAAGTTCAAGTATTTGGGGATTATCCATTATTTATATAAAAAAACGGCTGTTAAAAAATACAGCCGTTATAATAATATGATTAATAAATAGTTTATCCAGAGAGATCTCTTCCAAACCAATCATAATTGATCTTAATAAACTTATTCCATTCATCCGGGACTTCACTTTCTTCAAATATTGCTTCTACTGGGCATTCTGGTTCGCACGCTCCACAATCAATACATTCTTCTGGATCAATATAAAGCTGTTTACCGTCAGGATCAAATCCATCTGCTTTTGCTTCCGCACCTGCCCCTGATTTATCATCTGGTCCATGTATACAATCTACGGGACAAACCTCAACACATGCAGTATCACAAGTTCCAACACAGGGTTCAGCAATTATATATGTCATTATAATCTCCTAAATAATTTTATGATTAATAATAATCTTTAGTTCCAAAGCATAGAATTTATAAGAAAATCTATTAATGAAAAAAGCTTTTGGATAATCGGTAATTATTGTCAAATATTATATGTAGTTATAATTTCTTCGTCTTAAATAGATTTATTATGGCTGAAAACTACAAATACGATCATTATAAGTCAGTTCCTGATCCTGCAGAAAAAGTCAACTTTAAAAAGAAAAAACCAAAGTTGATTGCTGTAGTTGATGAAGACAACTGTACAGGGTGTCAGGTTTGTGTCCCATTCTGCCCTGTGGATTGTATTGAGCCAGTTGAAGACGAAAAGTATGGGATTCCTATACCTCCTGTACAAGTAAGATATGATGAATGTATTGGTTGTCAGATTTGTGCTAAAGTATGCACAAAACTAACGTGGGATGCGATAAAAATGATAAAAACTGAAGAATTTGAAGAAAATTATAATTATTCAGTTTCTGAATAATTAATCTATAATTTAGTCCCCTTTAAAAAAAATATCTTTAATTGCATCAATTAATGCATTTGAATCACTTTTATCATTATATGCATTAAAAGAAAAACGTAGCATATTTTTATTATCCCATTGAAATATAGGAATTTCAATTTTGTGATTAATCAATAGTGTATTTTTTATTTTTGATGAATCATTAACAGGTATATGAATACTTGCCATTTGAGCTAACCAATTATCATTTACTGGACACAATAAGTTAGTTTTTAGTATTTCTTGTAATGATATTAAAGTTTTCTTTGTTAAGTCTCTACATTTCGCCTGAACTATATCCCAATTATTATTTTTTTGGAAGTTTATTGCTGTAGGCACCGATAAATAGGAACTAAAGTCCCGTGTGCCTTGATATTGATTCTCATTTATAAATGAACTTGGAGAAGGGTCAACATCTTTTCCCCAGCTAACAATTAAAGGATCAATTGAATTCTGAATTTCTTTTTTTACATACATGAAAGATGATCCTTTGGGTGCGCTTAGCCATTTATGACATGCGCCTATATAAATATCTGGGTCTAAATCTGAAATATGTAAATCAATGTGGCCAGGCGCGTGAGCTCCATCTATGATTGTCATAATTCCTTCATTTTTAGCACGCTGGCATATTTCTTGAATCGGAAAAATAATAGCAGTTGGACTAGTTATATGGCTTATAAATATAATCTTAGTATTATTCGTTACTTCTTGCCAAAAGTCATCTACAAAATTATTTTTCGTTGTAAATGGAAGCTTTAGATTATTTTGAATTAAACTATATCCTTTATCTTTGGAAAACCAATCCCAAGCTCTTATCATAGCTCCATATTCATGATTTGAAGTTAAAACTTCATAATTTTTATCAATCTTTAGACTTCGGATTATCGAATTGATTGCAGTTGTAGGGTTTGGAATAAATATTATATCATCTGAATCACAGGAAATAAAGGTTGATAAATCTTCGCGAGATTTTTTTAAATAATTATAAATATCATGGGAAAAATATTGAACTGGTTGACTTTCAATTAAACGTTGCCAGTGTTGATAATTATTAAATACAGATTTTGGACAAGCGCCGAATGATCCATGATTTAAAAAAATAATATTTTTTTTTAATAGATACTGGTCCTTCATTATTTAATAAAAGAAAATAATATGGATATCAACCCAAGAATGTTCAAAATAAAATAATTAACTATAACAGCTGCGCCAGCATAATCCTTTGCAACACGTTGTCCAAAAAAAAGAAAAATAAAATTAATTGCAGACAATAAAAACCCTATAACTAGTAAATCAATATTAGAATATAGAATATTAAATAAAACACCTATAAATAATAAAAGGCCAGAAAGCAATTCTGTAATTGTAATTATTAATAATAATAAAGGAACAAAATAATTCAATATAGTATCAGAAAAATGATCAGATAGCCAATCTAGATTCCCCTTACGGTCATTAAGTTTATCTATTGCAGATTGCATTAAAGCAATAGAAATAAAAATTCCAATTAAACATTGAATAAGATTTATTAAAGTTTCATAAGCAATGATTTCATTCATTTTTTATAGTTATCCTTCAGCTATTAGTTTCTGTAGTTCTTTTTTTACATAATTACTTAATTCTTGTATTGTGTAATCATTGTATTGATTTGATTTTATTGGATCACCATAATGTATTATTATAACACTTGGTTTTAATTTCCAATCCGTTTTCTTTTTTGCCTCCCATGCGCCAATAATTGCAACGGGAATAATAGTGGCTTTTGTCTTAACGGCTAAATGAAATGGGCCTTTTTTAAATTTACCTAATTCTCCTGAAATAGTACGTGTTCCTTCAGGTGCAATTAATAGTGATGTGCCTGATAAAACAACTTTCTCTGCTTCATCAAGACTATGAATAGCATCTTTTAATTTTTCTCTTTTTATAGGAATAGCTTTATATCTTCGTAAAGCAGCTCCATAAATTGGATAGGAATACTGATCTTCAGCAGCAACTCCTGTGAGATAATGGCTTGTTGTACCTGCAATCATAAAATGATCAAACATGGATTGATGATTTAACATGTATATATATGGTTGCTTATGCTTTGGTGGTATGGTTCCTTTTATTTTTAATAATTGACCAGCTGTCAACAAACAAGTTCTACAAAATATTTTCATATATCGATGTGCTACATCAAGTGAAACAAAAGTAGTAACAATAAAGTAACCAAATACCCCAACAACAAATGTTATAAAAAACATGGGCCAAAGAATAATTGATATGACTGACTTAAATAGTCCAACCATTAGTATTTAGTATTTTAAAAAGTTTGTGATTTGATTTTGAGAAAGCATAATTATTTATATCTTTAGGTCTTATCCAGCAAACATCTTTCATATTTTTAATATTAATGTCATTAATTCTACAATGATATAGAGATACTCTAATATCAAAATGGGAATATGAATGTTTTATTGTGCAAATTTTGTTTTGTATTCGAGTTGTAAAATTTAAAGAGTTCTTAATATAATTAAATAATTGTATATCATCAGAAATTTTCAAATCGATCTGAGTATTTGGAAGCTCCCACAAGCCACCTAACATAGAATTAAATGGTCGTTTCATAATTAAAAATTGTTTTTTATGCCAAATAATAGCAGCAATAAAATGTTTAATATTTTTTATACTTTTATTTCTTTTAATTGGATAACTAAAGGGCAATAAAGTATTTTTTGCTTTGCAAAATTGTGAAACAGGGCATTTAATACATTGAGTGTTAATCGGAGCACAAATTGATGAACCTAAATCCATTAAAGCTTGATTCAAATCGCCAGGTCTTTCTTTATCAATAAATTTCTCCAACAAATTAAATATTCTTCTCCTATTATAGGGTGTCAAATTTCTTATAGCTAGTATTCTTGATATTACACGTGTAACATTTGCATCAACAGCGGGAGCTGGAAGTTTATCGACTATTGAATAAACTGCAGCTGAAATATAATTACCAATACCAGGCAGTTTTAGAAAGTCAGTCATATTATTCGGTAGTTGCGAATTATATTGGGAATATAAAATAATGCATGCCTTATAAAAATTGACACATCGAGAATAGTACCCCAAGCCTTCCCAGAGTTTTAATAAGTCATCTAAATTCGATAGAGCTACAGATTCAATAGTAGGATACTTTTTCAACCACCTTTTATAATATGGAATTACGGTTTCAACTTTTGTCTGTTGCAACATTACTTCGGATAGATATACATGATAAAGATCATTGTATTTTCTCCATGGTAAGTCACGCTTATTTTGATCATACCATTTCAATAAATATGGCGAAATATTATTTGTAGTATACAATTATTTAATTCTTAAAAGTTGTTTTGATAACAACCAATGTAATGATGTTAACATTTCTCTTATATCATTTCGATCTTCAGGTGGAATTGTATTAATAATTTCTATTCCAAATTCATTTATCTTTGTATCAATTTCGCGCCTTATCTCTTCACCCTTTGAGGTAATCTTAACAAATACAACTCTCCTGTCATTTTCTCCTTTATATTTTTCAACCCAATCATTTCTTATTAAAACGCTGATTAATCTTGTCATTGTACTATTATCTACACCCATTTGTTTTGATAGAGAGGACATATCTGTGCCTTCAGAAGAAATTGATGACAAAAGAAGGATCTGTGGAAGGGTTAGATCAGGGCTACTTACCCTATAACGAAATATTGACTGAAGGTCAAGGAGGAAAACCTTGAGCAATTCACCAAAATCCATTATTGTATAATACAAATATATTATACTTTTTCAAAGATTTTCTTTATTATAGTAATGGGAGTGACATTAATCTTTTTGAATGGTCATTTAAGACTTTATATATAATTGTAATTGTTTCATCCGAATAATTACCATGTCCCATAAAAGCTTTATGGTCCATAGTGTATTTACCCATATATAACCATGCCCCTGTAACTATATCATCTTCATTATTATATGTAATTATTTTATCTGCTCCGTTTTGCCCAGACGTTGGCCCTATCTGGCTTATGGTATTAATTATACCATCATTCTCATACCATGTTGAATCTGTACAATCACCCTCAAGCCAGCATTGTCTAGTTTTTCCCATCAAATATGCGTTTGGACGAAGAACTATACTCATAGTAGTATTAGGTTTATGATAACCAGTCTTTTCATCATGCCTTGTGTTTCCTGTAGTAAATGAAAAATAATATATATCATTATTAGCTTTTAAATAAGTATTTAACTGTCTTGCTCCATCTATACTTACATCCCAAGCGCAAAAATTCTTTGTTTCCCATGCAGGGTGATGTCTCAATCTTTCAAAGTACTTATTCCACGGCTCATTACGATGCCTGTTGAACCCCCATTGCTCAAGATCAAAACTATATATTCTATTATCTATGATCGCAGCTAACCCCATTAATTCTTCCATAAAGGGTAAAGTTGTACTGACAATGTTTGAAAGCGTTGTTCCATTATGCGGTGTGGCTATTGTAGTAATAGACCTTATCCACTTTAATTTCTTTTTTCCAAGCAATCCAGTTTCTTCTAAAGTCGTATTTAATGAATCAGAATATATTTGATTTTCAAGTAAGAATTGCAACATCCTTGCTGTTTGACCACCTAAACTATGACCAATAATATGTATTGGGTTATCATTGCTCCATTGTGGATATAGCCCCTCCCAATCTTTATTTTTTGGTTTTTGTATTATACTATACTTATCTGAGTGTTTTTTCCCATAATCAACTTGTCCACCTTTTATTTGATAATAAGTTTCAATTGCTCTATCCCAATTTGATGATATGGGCCCAATTGAAACAGTATATACTTCATACCCCAAAGATTCCAAATATTCTTCAAAATCGTATTTTCCACCCCAGTATTTATATCCTGCCATCTCATCTGTCCCCCAGCCCATAAAACCATGGATTAATACAATAGGATATTGATTTTGACCTATTAAATTTGAAAAAAATAAAATATAGATGGTTATAAAAATGCTAATTCGCATTTTTTATGCTAATAAACAATTGAAGAAAAGTTAGTCAGTATAGTACTTTGCAAAAACTAGCATCATTTCATCTGTACTAAGAAAACCAAATGAAACATCATAATCGCGCCAATTATCATATGTTGCAATTAAACGAAAGCCTTCGCCTTGGTTTATTTCAAGCGGAGGGTCTAATTTTAATACCGGAGGATGAGAGTAATCGTAAGATATATAAATAAGCTCTCCATCGCGATCACCGCCTGCGATTTCAATCGCAAATTCAGTATTTAATTCATGAGCATGACTAAATAATTCAAAAACATACATTCTTTGATCAGAATACCATTCGTCAACAACCGTTGTTTCTTCCCCTTTTGGTAAGTTAAATCCTTGATCACCAACTTGTAAAGTGCGAGCAACAATCTGAACTTCTGAAGGGTCAGCCATGTGAACATTTACAAAAAGTTCTCCTGTAATTGTAGTATCAGAATAATTATAATAATGAGGATTATGATCAAAACCATGTTCGTTGCTATAATACAATGCAACGCCAGGTGGAAGGCTATAGTCTAACCTTCTCCATTGAGTTCCTAGACCAAATACGTGATATTGCATTGATGCAATAGTACTCAAATTATAATCACCATTTGGATTCCTAATATTCCGCATAACGCCTTCAGGGGGTACAAATGCACTTGGAATATAATTTTGAAATCCATACAGTATATAATGATGGCTATTGGGCCGCATCATAATTTCATATCTTGTTATATAAATTGGACCGGTGGTATCACCATCTGATCGCTGAAAAAATTCTACTTCACTATTTGGGGCAACATCAAAGGGTCCAATATGATACTGCACTCCAACTTCAGGTGGTTGTAGTGGCTCAAACAAAACATCTACATACCGAGCAGAATCTTGAAGTAATGATGAATCTGCTACAGCTCCTGTTTCAGGGGAGCCTGCTACAATCCATTGTCGAATAAATTCTAATTGTCCATTTGTTAAAAAATCCACCCCTAAAGGCATAATTTCACCATATTGGGGATGATCAGCATAAAAATGGTCTTTATCTGGAGCATTAATTTTTTCCCATAAATAACTTTTGTAAAGACTAGCAAGGCCTTCAGTGCCAACAAGCTCTAAGCCATCATCTTTAGCAACCTGATTGTGAGGTTCTCTATTAATTAGGTTTTCATATGCAACATCAGCAGTTAACATTAATCCAGATTGGTTGCCAAATGATGTTCCAACTGAATGACACCCTGCGCAACTTTTATCAAAAATTTCCTCTTGTATAATTTTCCAAGAACTTCTACCGGTAATCTCATTTATCGGCTCAACATTAGATGCTGTATCTTTTTCACACCCAACAAAAAATAGCAATAGTATACTTACTATTATAAAAATTCTATTATTTAACATATCATTACCTCTTAATAGACAAAACTAAGCAATATTTCATAAAAAAATAAAACAAACATTGTTTATATCTTTAACCCAATACCCATAGCAAAAATTATTCCGCCCATTCCATAAAAATATGTTCCTAAATCAACTATATACTGTTTTGTTGATATAGAAAAACCAAAACCTGTATCTGCAAATAGATCCTTGAAAAAATCTATATTTGCAGATTGATTCACTCTATTAATCGATGTTCCTAATTTAAAATTAATATCTTTAGTTAAAGTAACAATTCCCGATAGTCGGATATTTTTCAATTTACTTTTAGTGTCAAAATCTGAATCTATTATCATGATCAATGGTAAATATGCCAACTTCTTTGAAGTGGAAACATTAATTAAAATTGGGTTGTAATACTTATTGCTAGAATATGATTTCATTTCTATTGCCAAATTTCTTAATGCTATGCCAACATTCATGTTATATCTATCAATATTTAATGATAAACCGGTGGTCCCAATTAATAACATTGATGATAAATCGTCAATATTGCTATACAAGTATCCTGCGCTAGCCCCTAATTGAATATTTTCTGAATAAAAAGATTTTGCTACACTACAAGACACCCATGTATCAGCTGCTGAATAATTTGATGTTGGTGTTCCTTTTTCATTGTATCCTTTAAATATCCCATAGCTAATATGTCTAATTGTTGCTGCTAACACATATTTTTTATAAGGGTAAAAAACCTGCGCCAATTGTGATGTAATTTCAGAAGGGTATTGTACAAAACTGATATTCATTAACTTTTCACTATTAAATATAAATGCAGGGTTTAAACGATCGCTTTCTGCATTAATGAAACTCGATGAAGCACCAACGATAGATACGCTATGTGGATGGTACCAATAATTAAGTGCTTCATGACCTGCGGCATTTAATCGAAAAAAAATAAATAAATAAAGATGAATTAAAGCATATCTATTCATAATAAAGAAGTTGGATTAATATCTATAGAGATTTTAGTATCTGAAAGATTCATCGAATTCCAATTAGATAAATTATCATTTAAATATTTATTTAGTTTATCACCATTAGGGTCAACAGTTTTATGTGATTTTAATACTATTTGCATGCGAAATTTGTTTCGCAACCTTTCGTAATAACAATCAACTGGCCCCAATATCTCTAACCCTTTATAAGGGGTTTTTAAATAATCATATACTTTATCTGTAATTTTATTTAAACGTTTTTTATCTTTTGCTGAAAATTCAAGTTTGGCTAACCAGCTATAAGGAGGATAATTAAGTGATTTTCGCTCATCAAGAATTATTTTGTAATATGATTCAACGTCCAATGATGAAGCATATTTTATTACGGAATTATCTGGATTATAAGTTTGAATAATAACTTCACCAGGCTTTTTTCTTCTACCCGATCTTCCAGCAGTTTGATAAATAAGTTGAAACAATCTTTCTCCAGATCGAAAATCTGGCAAAAATAGACCCGTGTCTGCATTAATAATTCCAACCAAAGTTGCATTTTCAAAATCTAAACCTTTTGCAATCATCTGAGTCCCAAGTAAAATATCAATTTGGCCAGAAGCAAAACTGCTGATAGAGTTCTTTAAATTAATAGCTGATCTTGAAGTATCCATATCAATTCGCACTAATGATGCATTGGGAAATGTATTATTAACAATATCCTCAATTTTTTGTGTCCCTGTACCCAGCATAAGAATATTTGAACTTTTACATCCTCTACAATTCGGTGATACAATATCTAAATAAAATCCACAAAAATGGCATTTCAATGGAGGCCCTTTTCTATGATATGCTAAAGGAACATTGCACCGTATACACATTTCTAATTGACCGCAATCACCACAAGATACAATAGGTGAAAACCCTCTCCTATTTTGCATTAAAATTATTTGCTCCTTTTTATTTAATGTTTCCTCCATTTTATTTAATAGCAATCCCGATAATATTTGCCCTGGCCTGCCAGTTTCATCTTTTTCTGTACCCATATCTACAATTTTAACTTTTGGATATTTTGCTCCACCGAAACGATTTTTTAATTGGAGATAGCTATATTTTAAACGGACTTGGTTAAAATAACTTTCAATGCTTGGCGTAGCGCTTGAAAGTAAAATAGGTATTTTATTAATTTTTGCACGCATTAACGCAACATCGCGTGCATGGTATCTTGGTGTTGATGAATCTTGTTTATACGAATTTTCCTGTTCTTCATCAATAATAATGACTCCAAGATCTTTTATTGGTGCAAAAATTGCGCTTCTTGCACCTATAACTATCTTATAATCTCCTGACCGTATTTTATTCCATGTCCATGACCGCATAGAATTATTTAATTTGGAATGCCAAATACCAACTGTATCTCCAAATTCTGCACGAAATCTTCCAGCGATTTGAGGAGTAAGAACTATTTCTGGTAATAATATAACTGCAGATTTTCCCTTTTTTAAGTTATCCCGTACAATATCAATATATATTTCTGTTTTCCCGCTGCTAGTAACGCCATGCAACAGAAAAGGTGTAAATTTATTTGACGCAGCTGCGGACTTTAAATCTTTTAAAACAATTTTTTGCTCTTTTGTAAAATTTATATCTTTTTTAATTGGAGGAACAGTATATGCGTCAATATTAGGCTCTACTATCTTTTCATTCCAATATATAAGATCTTTTTTTAAAAGAGCTTTACAAACTGAAGGCGGGTTTGATATAATTCCCTTAAGAGCATTTATTAAAACCGGGGTTTTTTGTTCTCTAATAAAATTCAGCGCTTTTTGTTGAGCTGGGGAATTTTTTAATATTTTATTTTCGTTTTTACGATAGCTGATCTCAATAATCTTTTTAGGCTTATAATTGGATGTAAGTGTTTTAGGGAGCGCTACCTGCAACACCTTTCCTAAAGGGGATATATAATATTTACTTACCCATTTTAATAATAGAAATAAGTTTTTATCCAATCGAATATCATCATCTATATCATCTATAAAATATGTCTTTCCTTTATATTTATTTGAATTAGATACTTCAACTACAATGCCAGTGAGCTTTCTATTGTTGAAAGGAGCTTTTACTCTTAATCCAACTCTAATCTGATCACGTAATTTTAATGGAACTTTGTATGAAAAAATTTTATAGCTAGATATAGGAAATGCTATTTCTACATACATAATGGTTTAAAATAGTGGAACACTAATATTAGTGCAATAAAAAAACTTATATTATAATTATTAATCAGATAAACAGTATTTTAGCTAAAAAAATTTATGTTTTAATTACGTAGATTTTCAACTCTGTTTTGAGATCACTATCAAGCTTTATAGGTATATGATATATACCCAAAGCTTTTATTGATTCATCTAAAAGAATAGCATTTTTATCTAATAATATCCCCTTTTCTTCTAAAGCGCTATATATATCTTTTGATGTAATAGCCCCAAACATTTTTTCCTCATCTCCAACCCGCATTTCAAAAGTTAATTCTGTTTTATTTATTTTGTTTGCCAATGATTCATTTGCTTTATCAAGTCGTTTTGATTTTAATTCTTTATTTCTTTTTCTTTCTTCGGCAATTGCTCGATTTTTCTTTGATGAACGGAGAGCAATTCCTCTTGGAAAAAGATAATTACGTGCATAACCAGGTTTTGCCCTAACTATTTCCCCAGAAACGCCTAATCCTTCAAAATCTTCTAGTAATATAACTTCCATATAAACCTCTCTTAGAATTAAGATAATAAAATTAATTAATCGCCTTCAACATTTGAATAAGCCATTAATGAAATATTTCGAGCTCTTTTTATTGCCTTTACAAGCTTACGATGCATTTTTGAGTTTGTACCAGTAACTCTTCGCGGCATAATTTTTCCATGTTCAGTAACAAAACGCCGTAAAAGCTTTACATCTTTATAATCAATTTCAGTTATCTTGTTTTCTTTGAAATAACAATATTTTCTCTTACTAACAAAAGCCATATATATCCTCTTATTTATTAAATTATTTACTATTTAAATCAGACTCTTCTTCAACTGACCCCTTAGGTTCAGCTTCAGTGTTAGCGTCTGCTTCTTCAACTGACCCCTTAGGTTCAGCTTCAGTGTTAGCGTCTGCTTCTTCAACTGACCCCTTAG
>Ga0257107_1000009_pt1 | contig 69576 bp, 68 predicted proteins | sample LP_taG_2_FD_190178 | JGI IMG/M metagenome (GOLD analysis project Ga0257107, IMG submission 190178) | Marine microbial communities from Northeast Subartic Pacific Ocean, Canada - LP_J_2011_P26_500m | ecosystem: Environmental > Aquatic > Marine > Oceanic | place: Canada: Northeast Subartic Pacific...
TGGTTTAAAAGAATTTGGATATAACTTTCAAGCTATACATTGTGGTGGAGATGAACCTGTTCATCAAGAAAGAGAACAATGGTCTGATGGAGCAAATGCATTTACACTTTCTCCCGGTAAAATTATATCTTATTCAAGAAATCATGAAACTTCTCATGCCTTGCAACAGGCTGGATATGATAAAATTTCTGCTAAGGATTTTATCATCGATTCAAAAAAATATATTGTTGAGGATCGCAAAATGCTGATCACCATTTCCAGCTCAGAATTACCACGAGGCCGAGGTGGTCCACGCTGTCTTACTATGCCGTTGGATCGATCATGACATCCAACAAATCAATCATGGTTGCTTTAGGCGGCAATGCCCTTTCACCAAAAGATCAAACAGGTACTATAAAAGAACAATTTGAAAAGACTAGGCAAAGTCTCAATGGGATTATGGAGTTTATTAATGTAGGATATAATATTTGTATCACCCATGGAAATGGACCCCAAGTTGGTAATGAACTATTACGAATGGATCTTACACATGAACAGGTCCCCCCTCTCCCTTTAGGTCTTTGTGTAGCTGCAACACAAGGAACAATTGGATATATGATTCAACAATCGTTACAAAATAAACTTCGAACATTTGAACTAGATCGCGAGGTAGTAACATTAGTTACTCAAGTACGAATAGATGAAAATGACTCGGCAATTTCTAATCCTACAAAGTTTATCGGAAAAACGTATTCAGAAGAAACTGCAAAATCGTACGCAAATAAATTAGGTTGGGATATCGCGGAGCAAAATCCTGGTGAATGGCGACGTGTTGTTCCTAGCCCACTACCTCTTTATGTAATGCATGGAAAAAGTATTAAAGCTCTAGTAGATAGAGGAACGATTGTTTTGGCTGCTGGTGGTGGAGGTATACCTGTTTATAATGATAAAGATTACCGATTAAAAGGAATAGATGCAGTAATTGATAAAGATTTAACAGCTGCAAAACTTGGTCGCGTTATTCGAGCGCAGGAACTATGGATAATAACCGATATAGATTATGTATATTTGCAATTCAAAAAAGAAGGTCAAAAAGCTATTTCACAAATGACAACACTTGAAGCAGAAAAATATTTGAACGATGGAGAATTCAAAAAAGGGAGTATGGCTCCAAAAATAAAAGCTGCATTATATTTTCTCAAGCATTATGGAGAAAAAGTCATTATTACTTCTATACCTTCTATACAAAAGGCGATTAATGGTAAAGCAGGAACAGAAATAATTAAATCAGAGATTGGTTAAAAATGAAAATTCACGAGTATCAAGCAAAAGAAATATTTAGAAATTATGCTGTACGTGTCCCACAAGGAAAGCCAGCTTTTTCTGTTAAAGAAGCTCTTCAAGCCTATGATGAAATGGGGTCAGAAACAGTTGTAGTTAAAGCACAGATTCATGCTGGCGGTCGTGGAAAAGGAGGCGGTATAAAACTCGCGCATAATCGAAATGATGTGGAGTCGCTTTCATCACAGATCTTAGGAATGAATTTGGTTACACATCAAACAGGCCCTGAAGGTAAACAAGTTCAGAGACTGTTAATCGAAACTGGAATTGATATTGAGAAAGAATTTTATGCTGGAATAGTGCTAGATCGGAAAGAGAAAAAATTTGTTTTTATGGTTTCAACTGAAGGAGGAGTTGAAATTGAAAAAGTAGCTGAAAAATCTCCAGAAAAAATTATTAAAGAATGGATTCATCCTGAAGATGGGTTAACTACAAATCAAGCAAAGAAGTTAGGTGATGCTCTGGGTCTAAAAGGAAGTCAACTAGATTCCGGGATTGAAATTTTTACTGCTTTGTGGAAAGCATTTAGTAGCCTTGATTGCTCTCTAATGGAAATTAACCCATTAGTGCTTACTAAAAATGATGAAGTAATAGCTTTAGATGCAAAAATAAATTTTGATGGCAATGGTCTTTTTCGTCATCCTGAATTATCTGATTTACGAGATGAGTCTGAAGAAGACTCTGCAGAAGCAGAAGCGAGTTCATATAACTTAAATTATATAAAGTTAGATGGAAATGTTGGTTGTATGGTAAATGGTGCTGGATTAGCAATGGGAACAATGGATATTATTAAACTAAAAGGTGGTGAACCTGCAAACTTTTTAGATGTAGGTGGTGTAGCGAACCCTGAGACAGTTGCAAACGGATTTAAAATTATTTTGTCTGACCCTAATGTTCAATCAATCCTTATAAATATTTTTGGTGGCATTGTGCGCTGTGATCGAGTTGCGCAAGGAGTAATAAATGCAATGGAAACTATAAGTGTCAATGTACCAGTGGTGATTCGTTTAGAGGGAACAAATGCCAAAGAAGCATCAATTTTATTAGAACAGTCTCCACTTAATTTTATTCTTGCAAATAGTTTAAGTGATGCTGCAGAAAAAGCCGTTGCTGCTACAAATGGAGGTGTATGATGAGTGTTTTAGTAGGAAATAACACTCGGTTAGTAATCCAAGGAATTACTGGTACAGAGGGCACATTTCATGGTCAGCAAATGATTGAATATGGCACCAATGTTGTCGCTGGTGTAACTCCTGGTAAAGGTGGGCAAGAAGCATTAAATGTTCCTGTATTCAACTCTGTTCAAGAAGCTGTTGAAAAACAAAGTGCAAATACCTCCGTTATTTTTGTACCTCCAAAATTTGCTGCAGGTGCTATGATGGAATCAATAGATGCCAATTTAGATCTAATTATATGTATAACGGAAGGTATACCAGCTTCTGATATGGTAAAAGTAAACCATGCACTAGAAAATAAAAAGACCCGTCTTGTAGGGCCAAATTGTCCAGGAGTTATAACGCCTGGGCAGGCTAAGATTGGAATAATGCCAGGTTTCATTCATACTCCTGGGAATATTGGTATCATGTCAAGATCTGGCACACTTACCTATGAAGCAGTTCACCAAATTGGTGCCCATGGATTAGGCCAAAGTACGGTTATAGGCATTGGAGGTGATCCAATTATTGGTACAACATTTATTGATATGCTCGAATTATTTGCTACAGATGAAGGGACAGAAGGTGTAGTTATGATTGGCGAAATCGGAGGAACTGCTGAAGAAGAAGCTGCTCAGTGGGTAATGGATAATAATTTCTCAAAGCCTATCGTCTCATTTATTGCTGGTCAAACTGCTCCTCCAGGTCGGCGTATGGGTCATGCTGGTGCGATTATTGCAGGTGGAAAAGGAACAGCAGTAGAAAAAATGGTAGAACTTAACAAAGCAGGTATAACGGTAGTAGAAAGTCCGGCTGATATTGGACAAGCTATGGTATCCGAAATAAAGAAATAATATAAAAGGAACATATTTTGGAAAATCAAACATTCGCGATTATTAAACCTGATGCCGTGAAGAATAAGGATACAGGATTAATCTTAGATCGAATACTGAAAGCTGGCTTTCATATCTTAGCCGGAAAATTATTACATATCAGTTTACAACAAGCGGAAGGGTTTTACGATATTCACAAAGGAAAGCCCTTTTATGATGAGTTAATTGAATTTATGTCTTCAGGTCAATGTATGGTTTTAGCCTTAGAAAAAGAAAACGCTGTTGAAGAATGGAGGAATACTATTGGAGCAACAAATCCTGCTGAAGCAGCAGAAGGAACCATACGTAAAGACTTCGCAACTAACGTAGGATTGAATGCAGTCCACGGATCTGACTCAAATGAAAATGCTCAAAAAGAGATTGCCTTTTTCTTCTCAGATAGTGAACTTAGGGGAAATCAATAAAACATTTATGAAATCACGTGTGTTACTAAATCTAATTTGCGGTTCATTTTTACTGGTGAGCTGTGGAGGTACCAAGGGTGAAGGTACTGTTGGTGATGTAACTCTTATTCAAGGGAAACTTCCTGAAGAAACGGAATCTATTGATTTATTCTGGAGAATTACAGGACAACCAGATGCTAGCAAGCTTTCCATGAAAGATCTTAAATTCAATGAAGATAAATCAGAGATGTCTTTCACGCCTGATGCTCCAGGAAAATATCAGTTTGAACTTGAAGTATTTCAATATGGGGATGAATTAGAAACGCAAAAGTTTACGTACACTGTTGATTCAATAGAACCATTAGTTGCTGATGTATCCGAAGAAGGAGCAATATCTGATGAAAGTGAAGATTGGTTAGATGAAGAATATGATGTAGATATTAATGATGAATCTGAGGATGAATACATGGATGACAATGATGAATACGAATACAATGAATTAGATAGTGAAGATAGTGTTTATTATTATGATACAGATAATAATGAGATGGTCAGTAAAGAAAACGTAGAAAAAGAGGAATTAATGACATTAGAGATGGCTACAAAAAAGGAGAATACTTCTCCCCCTCCTCCTGTTAAAACACAAACTACTGCAACAAAATCTCCAGTTAAGAAAAAAAGTTCGCGCTATGTTATTCCTTTTGATAAATCGCGTTTTACAATACAAGTGGCATCAAAAAAGAATTTAAATGATGCAGAAAAAATTGCAGCAAACCTAATCGAATCTGGATATGATGCATATATTCAAAAAGCATACTTTCGTGATACGGATGAAGTATGGTTCCGCGTCCGGGTAGGAAGCTATGATAATCGAGGTACTGCTCTTGCCGTTGGAAAAGTTATTGGTGATGCTATGACCACTGAAGTATGGATTGATTTTGTTCGATTTGAAGAGTAAATATTTCAAAACCTAAGGAGACTAACATGCAACCAATGAAACTGTACTTTGATGTACGGGATATTTTTCGAGCACCTAGACTTGCTTTAAGTGGTAAAAAGATTATCTTATTTGTCCAGGCTAATCTTTTGGGATATTTTGCATACTGGATTTTTAACTATTTGGGCGCTATGGTAAATGGCATGTCCTTTTCTGATGCTTGGTCAATTTATGGGCTATACCCTTGCTTATTGGGAATTGAATCTTTATCCCTTCTTCCATGTGCATTATTTTGGATGGGTATTGTTTTCTGGTTTTATGCCATTTCTTTAGGGTCAACTGCAGTTTCTCGCGTAACATATCGTCAATTAAAAGGAGATGAGTTTTATTCTAGGAGCGATGCATGCAGTTATGTAAAAAAACATTGGCATCCAATTATATTTTCATCTATTTCGCTTGCATTAATACTTGTATTTCTTTTCGTTATTGCTGGTATTATTGGATTAATTGGGAAAATTCCTTATCTGGGTGAATTTTTATTTGTAATACCATATTTATTATACTTCTTTGGATCTGTATTTACTATATACACTGGTATCGTCTTCTTGGTATCTCTTGTATATACCCCATCAATTGTTGCTACATATGAAGAAGATACTATGGGAACGATCTGGCATAATTTCTCCATCACATGGGGTCAGCCTTGGCGTATGATTGCATATCATTTTGCATTACTACCTATTCTTGTTATTGGTGGTTATCTATTGTCACATTTTTGGATTAGCAGTTATGAATTAATCAATAATGTATTAGGTCATGATTGGTTTATGGGAACTAAACTAATGAAAATAGTTGGTTGGGCAAGTCAAGCTGTCCATCCAGAAGCTCTTTGTTCATTGATTGGAAATAGTTGTAGTCTTTGCAGCGTTTGCAGTTCTGGATGTTTAAGTTGTGGATCAATTTTGTCCGCAAATGCAGTTAATCTAACTGGAACAGAACAAGTTACTGCATTGATTATGGCAATTTTTCTATTTCTAATTATGGTCTCAGCTGTATCTTATACAATGTCTATCTTTGCAGTCGGAGAGACTTTAATGTTTATTATATTTAAAAACCGGACGGACAATGATAATATTCTGGAAAAGAACGATGAAGACGATAATGATGATGTTCTTACTAATGAAGAATTTATCCAAGATATTGATGAAAATATAGATTCAGATAATAATGATAAAGAAAACTAAGCCAATAATAATATTGAATAAATTTCATAATTATTGAATCAATTAGATAATTATTTTTTTTTAAATAGCATTAGATATGATTGAATTGAATTTATTCTGGGAGGATCTTGAATCTGGTTTAGATCAACAACTCTTTGAACTTCAAAGTAATAATCTTGATGACGGCTCTTTATCTTTTTATGATAATAAAATAGAATGTCTCCTTTCATCGGAAAAACAATGGCATGGCTATCAATTAAAAGGGGATATATCGTTTTCATTCATTGAACAGTGTGATCGCTGCTTATTAGAATACGAAGATAAACAAAAAACTACTTTCAATATACTACTGACAAATAATTGTGATCTTATTCATAAAGAAAATGATAATACTTTATGGTTTGATAAATCAGAAAAATTAATTGATATTGGCTCCATAATTCGTGACCAAATTTTGACAACAGAACCAATAAAAAAGATCTGTAATAGGGATTGTAAGGGAATCTGTCAATACTGTGGCAGGAATCAAAATAAAGAGTCTTGCAATTGTAATAGAAAACAAAATTCAGATAACCGCTGGGAAAATTTGAAAGAATTAGTATAGATTAATAATATATATTAGGAGAATTAAATGGCACTTCCAAAAACTAGAATATCAAGAGCAAGGGGTCGTAAACGCAGGACACATTACAAAGCTGGACATGTGGCAGTAATGAGTTGTCCACAATGTACCCAGAAAAAAATGCCACACCGTGCTTGTCCAAATTGTGGTTATTATCGCGGACGTCCTGTTATTTCGGCTGCTGATTAAGCACTGTTAATGAAAATTGCCTTAGATGCTATGGGAGGAGATTTCGCACCTCGCTCCCCTGTGAAAGGTACTTTAAAATTTTTAGAAAATTCTTCTTCTAATGTAGAAGTTATATTGGTTGGAGATAAGAATATTTTAAATCAAGAACTTGGGAGATCTATCCCTAATGGTATTAGGATTCATCATACTACTCAGGTTGTAAGTATGCATGATCATGCTTCAAAAGCAATTAAATCAAAACCAGATTCATCAATAGTCCGAGGAGTAAATTTGGTTAAAGATGGAGTTGCAGATGCATTCGTTAGCGCGGGTCACACGGGAGCAATTATGGCTACTTCCCTATTAACACTTGGCCGTATTGAAGGTATAAGAAGACCTGCATTAGCTGCTTACATACCAACCCCTAAAGGTGGAAAGATTCTTTGTGATGTTGGTGCGAACCCTGACGCACGTCCAGAACATATGTTGCAATTTGCAATTATGGCTTCCACATATTTTGATCATGTAGAAAGAAAAAATAATCCAAAGATAGCCTTAATAAATATCGGAACCGAACCGACCAAAGGAAGCGAACTCTACCAAGAAACACACAAGCTATTAAAGAATGAACTAAGTGACCATTTTATTGGAAATGTTGAAGGTAGACATTTATTGGATTCTCAGGCAGATATATTGGTTTGTGATGGATTTGTCGGAAATACAATTCTAAAATTTGCAGAAAGTTGGATGAATATATTCATTAAACAATTAAATAAACAAATTACACATAAGAAATATTACCAAATGACGGCACGAATATTAGAACCTGTTTTTTCTAACTTAAAAAAATTATATGACTATGAAGAGTTTGGCGGTGTCCCATTACTTGGTGTAAATGGTGTTATTATTGTTTCGCACGGTACCTCCTCCCCTAAAGCTGTAAAGAATTCTCTTATTGCTGCACAAAAATGCGTATCTGAAAACCTACTTGGAGATATACAGCATGGAATAAAAGAACATTTGGTAGGTTCAAATTGAGAGCTGCAGTTACAGCAACTAGTCGTTATTTACCCAAGCAAATTATGACAAATCATGATCTTGAAAAAATGGTTGATACCTCTGATGAATGGATACAATCAAGAACTGGTATCGTTGAACGTCGGGTTGTAAGTGAAGGTGAAACTACTTCAGATATGTGTACACATATTGCTAAAGAACTGCTGGAACGTTCTAACTCAGAACCAAATGATGTTGAAGTTATCATTATAGCAACAGTCACCCCAGATATGCCTACTCCAGCAACAGCTTCACTTGTGCAAAATAGAATTGGAGCAAATAATGCTTGGGGCTTTGACCTATCTGGTGCTTGTACAGGATTTATATATGCTGTAGATACTGGATCTAGATTAATAGAATCAGGAAAATATAAAAAAGTTATGGTTATTGGCGTTGACACTATGAGCTCTGTATTAGATTATACAGATCGTAATACTTGTGTTTTATTTGGGGATGGTGGTGGTGGTATAATGCTTGAACCTGCAGAAAACGCAGAAAATGGTATTATTGACTCTATATTGCGTACAGATGGTTCTGGAGGCGACTATTTAAAAATTCCTGGTGGAGGGAGCCTCCATCCTGCCTCTCATGAGACCGTTGATCAAAATCTACATTATATTAGACAAGATGGTAAGGTAGTTTTCAAATATGCTGTAAAGTGTATGGCAGATATTAGTGAGGATATACTAATTAAAAATAATATAGAGAGCAGATCAGTTGATTTATATGTTCCTCATCAAGCAAATAAACGTATAATAGATAGTGCTGCTCAACGATGTGGTTTTAATGATGATCAAGTTTATATTAATATTAATCGATATGGTAATACTACTGCTGGTACAATTCCAATTTGTTTAGACGAAGCTGTTGAACTAGGAAAAATTAAAGAAGGGTATCTTATTTTACTAGCTGCTTTTGGCGCTGGGTTTACTTGGGGCAGCATGCTTATCCGTTGGGGAAAATAAGAATGTTTACTGCTTTTTTATTTCCGGGTCAAGGATCACAAAAAGTTTCTATGGGGTATGATCTCTATAAACAAACTGATATTGGAAAAGAATATTTTAATCTAGCAAATGATATTATGGAAAGTGATATAAAGGATATAATTTTTAATGGTCCTGATGAAAAATTAAAAGAAACACTTTATACACAACCTGCTATTTATATTGTAAGCGTTATAATAGGAAAGATATTGTTAGATAATGGATGCAAACCAGCAATGGTTGCAGGTCATAGTCTAGGTGAATATTCAGCTTGTACAATTTCTGGATCCTTTTCTTTTGAGAATGGATTATCATTGGTAAAATTACGTGCTGAAAATATGCAAATTGCTGGAAAAACAAAACCCGGAGCCATGGCAGCGATTATTGGAATATCTTTTGAAGATATTCAACATATTTGCACAACCACATCAAATGAAAACTGTATTGTAGTGCCAGCAAATCATAATTCTCCTAATCAAATAGTAATTTCAGGAGATAAATCTGTTGTAAAAGAAGCTATGGAACATGCTCGTAATTCTGGAGCAAGACTGGTAAAAGAATTAAATGTAAGTGGAGCATTTCATTCTCCATTAATGAAGAGCGCTAAGTTTGCACTTTCTGAAGCATTAGATAACACAAAAATAAATAATGCTAATATTCCAGTATATTCAAACGTAAGCGCAAAAGCAACGACAGAATCAGATGAGATTAGATTAAACTTAAAAAATCAAATTGACTCACCTGTTCTTTGGTGTAAGACAATTAGCAATATGAAGAATGATAAAGCATCAAGAATGATCGAGGTTGGGCCAGGAAAAGTATTACAAGGATTGACACGAAAAATAGATAAAGATCTTCACTCTATGGGAATAGAAAATTTTGATCAAATAAACGAGTTTGATTATGATTGATCTATCTGATAAAATTGCATTAGTAACTGGTGCATCCAGAGGCATTGGTCAATCTATTTCCATGATTCTTGCGCAAAATGGAGCTCATGTTGTTTGCGTTAGTCGAAATATAAATGATGTGCAGTCTGTTGCAGATAATATTACACATCAAAAATTTAGTGCAAGTGCGGCATCCTGTGATATCTCTGATTCAAATAATGTGACTGAATTAGTTAAAGATATAATTGAAAAACATGGTCGTATTGATATCTTAATCAATAATGCTGGTATTACTAGAGATAATCTATTAATGAGAATGTCAGAAGATGATTGGAATGAAGTTATAAATGTAAACTTAAAAGCAGCTTTTACTGCAATTAAGGCAGCTTCACGTTCCATGATAAAACAGCGCAGTGGAAGAATTATTAATATCTCATCCGTGGTCGGTCTCATGGGAAATGCTGGACAAGTAAATTATGCTGCATCTAAAGCAGGTCTTATCGGTATGACAAAATCTGTTGCCAGAGAGCTTGCATCTCGTGGAATAACGGCAAATTGCATTGCACCTGGCTATGTGGAAACTGAGATGACTAATAAACTTACAGATGAAGTTAAATCATCATTAAATGAACAAATACCTCTTGGCAGAATTGGTAATGTAGAAGATATAGCATATGCAGTTGCTTTTTTAGCTTCTGATGAAGCGAGCTATATTACTGGGCAAACCCTTGCTGTTGATGGTGGTATAGTTATGTAACTTAATAAAAGGAGAAAAACAATATGTCTACATTTGACAAAGTAAAAGATATTGTAATAGATAAACTTGGAGCTGAGAATGACAAAATCACCGAAAGTGCATCTTTTATGGATGATCTCGGAGCAGACTCTCTTGATACAGTTGAACTTATTATGGAACTAGAGGAAAAATTTGGTCTTGAAATACCAGATGAAGAAGCCGAAAAATTAGCTACAGTTGGAGATGCTGTAAAATATATAGAATCAAATAGTTAAAAACTCATCTATGCGTGTTGTCGTTACAGGAATGGGGGCATTAGCCCCTAACGGAAATACCGTATCAAAATACTGGAATTCTTTAATCTCTGGAAAAAGCGGTATTGATTACATTACTTATTTTGATACTACAGATTTCCCAGTAAAGATTGCTGGTGAAATAAGCAACTTTAATCCGGAAGATCATTTTGAGCGTAAAGAAGTGCGAAAGTTGGATCCGTTCAGTATATATGCCCTTGTAGCTTGTAATGAAGCAGTGCAGATGGCTGGATTAGATTCATATAGTTTTGATCAAAATCGTGCGGGTGTTATGATAGGCTGTGGAATAGGTGGAATTAATACATTATTACATGAGCATGATGTTCTTAATAATAACGGTGCTAGGCGTATAAGTCCATTTTTTGTAACTAAATTAATTGTAAATATAGCTGGTGCTCAAATTGCCATAAAATGGAATTTAAAAGGTCCAAATCAAACTGTTGTTTCTGCATGCGCTTCAGCTACTGACGCAATTGGAATGGCTTTACGTGTTATTCAAAGTGGAATGGCAGATATTATGATAGCTGGTGGAACGGAAGCATCAATTTGTGATTTGCCATTAGCTGGATTTTCAAAGATACGTGCCCTGTGTAATGACGCTGATCCTCCTCAAAGTGCAAGTCGTCCATTTGATAAAGATAGAAATGGCTTTGTAATGGGTGAAGGATCAGGTATGCTCGTTTTGGAAACAGAAGAGCACGCACTATCTCGTGGTGCAAAAATCTTAGGAGAGCTTGCTGGTTATGGTGCTACAAATGATGCTTATCATGTAACTCAACCTGCTGAAGGAGGTGCAGGAGCTGTTTCAGCAATGCGATTAGCAATTGAAGATGCTAAAGCTAAACCAGAAGATGTTCATTATATTAATGCTCATGGGACATCCACGCCCTTTAATGATAAAAATGAAACTTATGCAATAAAAACAGTTTTTGGTAGCCATGCTCATAAATTAAAAATTAGTTCATCAAAATCAATGACAGGACATTTATTAGGTGCAAGTGGAGGTATAGAAGCAATTGCTGGATTAAAAGTACTAGAAGAACAGATTGTTCCACCAACAATAAATTATAATTCACCTGATCCAGAATGCGATTTGGACTATGTACCTAATACAGCTCAAAAAGAAAAAGTTGATTTCGTATTATCTAATACGTTTGGTTTTGGTGGCCATAATGCAGTTATAGCTCTGCGCAAATGGCGCAGTTAGTTATATCATTAGTTTTTTAAAGTCCCTCCTTTTTCCTACTGCTTTAGGTCGTTTTTCAAAATTGACAGTAATAATCGACTATCGTTTTAATAATATAGAATATCTTGAACAGGCTTTTACACATCGGTCTGTTTCATCAGAACCTCGAGAAAATTATGAACGTCTTGAATTTTTAGGTGATGCGGTTATAGATATAATAATTAGTAGAGAATTAATGCGCTATTATCCTGATGGCGATGAGGGTCTATTAACAAAAAAAAGGGCTGCTCTTGTACAACAGTCATTTTTATCTATAATAGGAAATATGTTAGATATTATTGATTATTTAATTGTGGAACCCAATGTAGACCTAAATAATGAAAAAGTAGTGAATAAACAACAGGCTAACCTAGTTGAAGCATTGATAGGAGCAATATATCTTGATGGTGGAATAAAACCTGCAAAAATCATGATTATAAATACAATTTGGAAATATAGAGAAGAGGCTTGGAAAGCAATTAATTATAAAGGAGAATTAATTGAATATTGCCATGCAAATGAAATTAATAATCCGAAGTTTCATATTGTTAATGTATCAGGTCCTGATCACCAAAAAACTTTTGAAATACATGTTTCAATTAATGGGAATGAATATCCAACTGGAATTGGAACAGATAAGAAGACAGCTGAACAATCAGCAGCTCAGAATGCTCTAATGAGCCTGATAGGATAATTATTCTATTAACTCGTTGATTTGATCCCTTATTTTTGCAGCAACTTCATATTTTTCATTATCAACAGCAATTTGTAAACGATCTTCTAGCTCTTTAACAGATAATACTTTTTCTGAATTTTGACCTATTTCATAATTGATTTCTGATAAACCAGCTTCTTCAAATAATTCATCAGAAATCATAATGGGCGCTTTCATTCTTAAACCTACTGCGATTGCATCACTTGGCCTAGAGTCTATAGAACGTTTGCCTGTCATTTCACCATTTATATCTAATGAAGCATAGAAAACACCGTCTTCTATATTTGTAATTCTAACAGCCACTAAGTTAGCATCAATTTCCTTAATTAAAAGGCCAATGAGATCGTGTGTTAGAGGGCGAGGTGTCTCCATTGCTTCTAAAGCTAGTGCTATAGATTGTGCTTCAAATGATCCAACTATTACCGGCAATTTTCTTTCTCCATTAATTTCTCTTAAAATGACAGCATAACTTCGACTTGGTGGATGAAATGAGATTTTTTGAACTTTAACAGGTACCATTTATGGATTCAATTTAGGATATCAAAACCTCGGTTAGCTAATCTTTTTTTAATAAAAAAGTAATTTTTATTGTTTTGTTAGTTCTTCTTTTAATTTCGATATTTTTTCCACAGGCGATGGATCAGTGCCATGTAAATAAGCGCACCATAAGCTTACCCAATCTCCAAAATGAATCAGATGGAGTAATCGCTCAAATCTTGTACTACCATGTAGTGAAATTTCAAATTTATTTTTTACCATCCTTTCTAGTATTTTATTTGTTATTCGCTGTCTGACTGATATTCTTTCATGGTTACTTTCATCATTTAACCAAATGATACTAAGTTTTTCTATTAGTTTAGGATTATTTTCCCATCCAACAATTTCATTATGATTAAACTCAGGAAATTCATTCCAAAAAGCTAACATTTTACTGTTTTCTGATAACTGATTAGACCATCTTAATGCAACTATCGATGTGTTATCTGTTTCAGCATATATAATTGGTATGGTATTATAAATTTCATTAGATAACAACCAAGTCTTATTGTTTTGATCGATACGCTTATAATTATCTCTTACAGATTTTAATAAACTAACTGAATTCATAAGTTTGTTATTAAGATCAATTTTAATAAATCCAAGATGTAAGAATAAATATAGCATTGGTACAAAAGAGTATGCCAAAGCTGCTCTTGGTTGCATCCCTGAGGGAATAAGTATAAAATCAAGATTATTACTACTAAGTTTTTTTGATAAAGACCCACCTGTAGTTATACCAAAAATTTTACATTCTTTTGATGATGCATTCTCAAATGCACTCAAAGTTTCTTCAGTCTCTCCAGAATAAGATGATACAACTACCAGCGTATGTTTATTTGCCCATTTAGGAATATTATAATTTCGCGAGATGACCAATGGAATGGATAGGTCATTATTAAGAAGCATTTTATTTATGTCTCCGCCAATTGCTGATCCACCCATACCTGCGACAATAATATTATTTATAGCATTATATTTCTTATTTAATACAATTTTTTTACCAATTTCGGCTGCTGCATCAATATCATCCGCAAAATTATAAATAGCATCTTTCATGCCTTGCGGATCTTTAAACTTGCTCATTTTAATATTCCCTATTTTTTAAATAATTAGTAAACAACTTTAATTCTTCCCTGTTGGATTCAGGAACAAATGATAAGTTATCTAATCCATCTTGAAGATATTTATCTGATAAAGACTGAGCTTCAGAATAAATATTATGCTGATCAAAAAAGGAACGTAACATGTTAATCATTTTTTCTATAGTATAATTTTCTATATTATAACAAAACTCAGACCACTCTTTGGGAACTATCTTGCGAGCTGTAATTGTTAAAGCAGTTTGCTTTTTTAAAAGAATATCGCTTCCAAGACTTTTCCCCATAGATTTAGCATCATTGAATATCTCCAAAATATCATCTTGAATTTGAAAAGCTTTACCAATATTATAACCGAATTCTCTAAGTTGCTCACATACCTTACTATCTTGACTAGATAAAAGAGCTGGTATTTCAACGCAAAGCCCTATTAAAGCACCAGTCTTATTTTGAATCATATGTAAATATTCATCTAATGTAATTTCCTCATTGCCTTCATTTTCTTTATCATAAGCCTGACCAATACAAACATCTAATGCAACATCATTGAATCTTTTAAAAATAATTTGAGAATTGGTATTAATCTTACCAATCAATCTTTGTGCTTCAACAAAAATAGCATCTCCAGCTAAAATTGATGTAGAAGTATCCCATTTTTTTTGAACAGTTAGTTGACCATGTCGCATTTGATCATTATCCATTATATCATCATGCACAAGAGTAAAGTTATGTAATAGCTCTACAGCGAGAGCAGCATTTTTAAGGTCTATATCCTCTACTCCAAACGCATTACCTGTAAGGATTAATAATACTGGGCGAAGCCGTTTGCCTTTGCCATTAAGAACGTACTTTATTGGATCATATAAATATTTTGGTCTATCTGGAAAGGGATACGAAATTAAGATTTTATCTATGTCTTTTTGTATCTTCTTTATATTGGATAAATAATTTTTATCAATGGTCATCTAATTTAATATTACCCATTGTTTGTAATTTATTTAGTACTAGATGCTTTATTTCCTCCATTCTTTCAAGGGAATTTGCTTCAAATCTACATACTATTGCTGGTTGCGTATTAGATGACCTAACAAGCCCCCATCCATCTCCAAATTTAATACGTACTCCATCAACTGTTATACAATCATAGTTATCTTTAAAAAAATTAATAGCCTCATTGGCAATTCTAAATTTTTCTTCATCAGATTCACAATCGATTCTCATCTCTGGCGTAGAATAATATTTTGGTAATTCTTCTTTTAATTCAGAAAGTTTTTTATCAGTTCGGGATAAGGTCTGAACAATTCTCGCTGCGACATATATTGCATCATCATAACCATAGTAATCATCAGCAAAAAAGATATGGCCACTCATTTCTCCTCCTAATTTACATCCCAATTCATTCATTTTTTGCTTTATCAATGAATGACCCGTTTTCCACATTACCGGTTTCCCTCCAAACTTAATAATCGTATCCTCTAAAGCTTGCGAACACTTTACATCAAATAAAATCGTATCCCCATTTTGTATCACTTCTGGTAAAAATAAAGCCATTAATTGGTCAGCCCATATAATATCTCCAGTTTCATCAACAACCCCAACACGATCTGCATCGCCATCAAATGCGATACCAATATCATGGTTTCCTAATTTCATTATACCGATCAAATCATATAAATTTTCTTCTACTGTTGGATCTGGGTGGTGATTTGGAAAGGTGCCATCTGGCTCACAATAAAGTTCTGTTAGCTCTAAATTTAAACTCTTGAAAATATCGGGAGCATTAATTGCGCCTGCTGCATTTCCACAATCCATTACGACTTTCATCTTACGCTCAATGTTAATTTTTTCAATTATCATAGACTTGTAATCTGCTTTTATATCAAATTTGGTTTCGTTTCCTTCACCAATATCAAAATCAGCACTATCAATATATTGTCTTAAAACTTGTATGCTTTTACCATATACGGCTTTACGATCAAGAGACATTTTAAATCCATTAAATTCTGGTGGGTTATGACTACCAGTGATCTGTACCGCTCCTCCTACTTCTAATTTAAACATACTATAATAATTAGCTGGTGTTGGTAATATGCCCAAATTAATTACATCAACTCCAGTAGATAATACTCCCTTTTTAAAGTTATCCATAAGTTGTGGTGTCGTTAAACGAATATCACCACTCAAAGCTATTTCATGAAAGCCATTTCTTTTTACAAAAGTTCCAAATCCTTTACCTAATTGGACAACAATTTCAGGAGGAAAATCATCTATGACCTTACCTCTTATATCATACTCTCTAAAAATATATTTATTAACCATCTGTAAGTTTACATAATATTTTTTCTAAACAATAATTATGCTTTTAATTTTAGATATGTAACTATAAATATTCTTGTTAAAACAATAATTAATATTATTATTTTTTAAATAATTGACCCTGTATATCCTTAAACGCTTTAAACTCAATCGAATTACCACTTGGATCACAAAAAAACATTGTGGCCTGTTCCCCAGGAAAATCTTTAAAACGTATATATGGTTTAATAATAAAAATGATGTTAAATCTAACTAAACGATCAGCTAAGATATTCCAATCATCCATTTTTAGTATAACGCCAAAATGCGGTATGGGGATTTGCTTGCCATCAACATAGTTTGATGTGTTGGGCACGTTCATTTTTTCATTACGATGACATACCAATTGATGTCCATATAGGTTAAAATCTATCCATTTTGAATCACTTCTTCCTTCTTTACATCCTAGAATATTACCATAAAATTCTCTAGCTTCATCCAAGCTGTGAACTTCTATGGCTAAATGAAAAGGATTAACCATAGCTGAATGTAGTTTCTTGCGTATCTTTATCATAAAATATTTGTATTTATTATTTAAACTATACTAATGGAGAATATCTATGATCAAAAAATTAGTTTTTAACATATCATTTATACTTTTTCTAATAATAACTATATCCAGTTGTGAGAAAAGTGACAATGATCAACTAAAGGAATATGTTCATAAAAAAGATTCTGCATTTAAATATGAAATTGTGGAGACATTATCCGCTGATACATGGAAAGAGTACAAGATTAAAATGGTTTCTGGTACTTGGTTAACAGAAAAGGAAGTAAACCATACTGAATGGTGGCATTGGATAACAATAATTGTACCAAACAATGTATTAGAAACTGAGGCGCTCCTAATAATTGGTGGCGGATCAAGTAAAGATCAGGAGCCAAAAAAAGCATCTGAACTACTCATAAATGCTGCTTTAGAAACAAAGTCAATTGTTGCAGAAATTAGTAATATCCCCTTTCAACCCCTTAATTATACTAATGACAGTAAACATGATAGATATGAAGACGATCTAATTGCCTACGGATGGAGGAAGTTTTTAGAAGGTGGAGCTAAAAATAATGATGTTACATGGCTTGCGCGTTTACCTATGACACGTGCAGTAGTAAAAGGAATGGATGTGATTCAGAAGGTTGCAAGCGATATTAACATAAAAATTGATGAATTTGTTGTTGCAGGAGCATCAAAAAGGGGTTGGGCTACTTGGACAACAGCAGTAGTAGATGATCGAGTTATTGCAATCGTTCCAATTGTTATTGACTTGTTAAATGTCGTTCCATCATTTGATCATCATTGGCGCTGCTATGGAGAATGGTCCGCCGCAATTGATGATTATGTAAATGAAGGAATAACAGAATGGATGGGATCAAAAGAGTATAACAGGCTTTTAGAACTTGTTGAACCTTACTCTTTTACTGATCAATTACTGATTCCAAAATTTCTTATAAATGCAACTGGGGACGAATTTTTTGTAACAGATTCCTGGAAATTTTATTGGGATAGGCTTAATGGTGATAAATATTTACAATATGTTCCAAATGGTAACCATGGATTAACTGGTACATATAATCCAGGAAGTCTTATTGCCTTTTATAATGCAATAATTACAAATAGTAAAATTCCTAAATTCAATTGGCATGTTAGCAATGATAGCATTTATTTAGAAGTTAATGCTGATGCTAATTATATGGTCAAGAGTTGGGAAGCTATTAATGAAAATACTCGCGACTTTCGTGTGCCGGTTATTGGAAGGTCCTGGAAGTCAGATGAAATAAATATAACATTTAATCATAAATATTACCTCCATGTTAGTAAGCCTAAAACTGGGTATAAAGCTGGCTTATTAGAAATCACTATTGATTCTGGAGGTAATTATCCTTTTGTATTTACAACAGGTACACTAGTCTCACCAAACTCCTATCCATTTATGCCCTTCAAACCACGAGATCCAAAAGGTAAACGTATTAAATAATATAAATTTTAGTTTCTAATCCAACTTTTATTTAAGATAATTATTCTATCGTCGATAGCATTTATTTCAAAATACATTGATTAATATTTACAAATATAAATGATGATGATAGACTAAGTTTTTCATTATAATTTGATATTATTTTCAATAATTTTTCCTCTATAAAGAGTATAAATTTACTTTTATACTTGAACAAATAATCTTTGTAAAATATATTGATGGTAGCCAACCAAGCGATAAATCGCTTATTCACTTACCAGCCAAGTTTTTTTAAAATTTTAACACCACATACCAATTAAGAGGGCATATATGGCAGAAGCAATGGAATTTGATTTTTCACTTCCTTCAAATGAAGGAAAAAAGTTTGATCCTGAACTTGTAGAGAAAGTTAAAAGGATTCAAGAAGAGGCTAATGGTAAATCATCTATAACAGATATACCTGAAGAGTTCACCATAGAATCATATTATACAGATGATGACTTAGGTGCAGATGTTTTAAAGAATAAGTACTTGGCTCCTTGGGAAAATCATCCTATAGAAATATGGAAAAGACAGGCCAAGGCGCTTGCTTCTGTTGAGAAAAATAAAAAGCTACAAAAGCATTGGGAAAAGAAATTTTATACTGTACTTGAAGATTTTAAATTTGTTCCAGGCGGAAGGATCATGCATGGTGCAGGTCGTGATGATATTACTACAACATTGAATAATTGCTATGTTGTAGCAATCAAAGATGATCAAATTAATGATATATATAAAACAGTAGTAGATGAAGCCTTAACATACAAATATGGTGGTGGATGTGGGCATGATCTTTCAGTTCTAAGACCATCAGGAGAACCAATAAATGGAACAGGTGGAGAATCTTGTGGCCCAACAGGGTTTATGAATCTTTTTTCTGAAAATACTAATACCATTGCACAGCATGGACGCCGTGGTGCCAATATGCAAACTTTACGAGTAGATCACCCGGATATAGAAAAATTCATTAGTATAAAAACTGGTGATATTGATATGGTTAAATATTCAAATATATCAGTCTTACTAACACATGATTTCATGAAAGCAGTTGATGAAGATTCAGATTTTGATCTATGTTGGGATAATAAGGTTTATAAAACAATACCAGCAAGGGATATCTGGAAACAAATAATTGAAAATGCTCACAAAAGCGCAGAGCCAGGACTGCTTTTTTGGGATACAATGAAAGACTATCATAATGCAGAATATTGCAGTCCTTTAGTATCGACAAATCCATGCGCAGAACAACCGCTTCCTGATGGTGGATGTTGTAATCTTGGCGCAATTAATCTCGAACGTTTTGTGGATGAATCAGGTAATTTTATGATTGATGAGTTCAAGGAAACAGTTTCCATTGGAACTAGATTTCTTGATAATGTTATTGACTACAATCTTGATCGTCATGCTCTAGATGTGCAAAAAGAAAATGCTACAAATGATCGTAGAATTGGACTTGGAATACTTGGTCTTGGTGATCTGTTACTTAAAATGGGTATTAAATATGATAGTGAAGATGCTTTACAGACCACAGATCAGATTATGAAAATTTTTCGGGATACATCATATGAAACAAGTAATTCATTAGCACAAGAAAAAGGTGCTTTCCCTAAATATGATTGGTCAGGATATAGTAAAAGTAAGTTTGTGAAAAGTCTGCCAAAAATAATACGTGATAATATTCGCAAAACTGGTATACGAAATTCCACAATTACAACTGTTGCACCAACAGGAAGCGGTGCAATCGTTGCAAGAGTTACTTCTGGTCTTGAACCTATATTTGCAACAAGTTATAAAAGAAGAGTAAAGAAAAATGATAGTTATGGTAAAGAATTTGATGAATATAAAGTTTATCATCCTATAATAAAGAAATTATTTGGTACTGATGAATCTTTACCTGAATACGTTGTTACTGCTCATAATATAGATCCGTTCTTCCGTGTTAAAATGCAAGGTGTTGTTCAAAATTACATTGATAGTTCTATATCCTCAACTGTAAACCTAGCAGAAGATATTAAAGTTGAAACAGTTGCAGAGATTTATATGACAGCATATAAATCTGGACTAAAAGGTATTACCGTATATAGAGAAGGTTCAAGAGAAGGAATTCTAGTTACTGAAAAAAAAGAAGTCAAAGAAGAAAAAGAAATCAGTAATAATTATTCAGAAACAGAATCGCAAGTATCACCAACACCTAGAGTTCGTCCAGTGGCTACAAATGGTGAAACACGTCGTATACGTACAGGTGAAGGCTCATTATATATTACAATAAATGAAGATCAACAAGGCTTATGTGAAGTATTCACAACTATTGGGAAAGCAGGAGGAAATGCTGCAGCCCAATCTGAAGCCATTAGTAGATTAATATCGTTAGCATTACGTTCCGGTGTTAACCCGCATTCTATAGTCCGTCAATTAAAAGGGATTTCTGGTCCTAATCCAACATGGGAAAATGGTCGCTTAATATTATCAACACCAGATGCAATTGGTAAAGCACTAGATGATTACTTAAAGGAAGGGGAGCGTCAGTTAAATGGTATAAATGACCTTTCTTATAATGATCAAAAACCACTAATTACAATGGCGCCTACTAGCTCTGAGGAGCAGATTAGCAGCTGCGAAGAAGGAGCTCATGATTTAGTTAATGAAAATGGTTGTATTGTATGTAGGCAATGTGGCTGGTCAAAATGTGACTAATATTTTAATAGGTTAAATATTTAATTTGAAACTCTAAACGAGCATTATTTCCTTTTCTTTGCTCTCCATAATTTCATTTAAAGTATTTACATGGCTATCTGTAAAATTCTGAATTTCTGTTTCAGAAAATTTAATTTCATCTTCTGATATATGGTCTTCTTTTTGAAGGATCCTAAGATGATTTATGGCATCTTTCCTTACGTTTCTTACAGCAATTCTACCATCTTCAGCTAATTGGTGAATATATTTAGTTAAATCAACCCGTCTTTCTTCTGATAATGGCGGAATAGGGACAAGTATGAGATCACCATTATTATTTGGCATAAGACCAAGGTTGCTTTCCATAATAGCTTTCTCTATTTCATCTATAACAGATTTATCAAATGGATGAATAGTAATTAATCTAGGTTCAGGAATAGAAATTGTAGAAAGTTGGTTTAAAGGGGTTAAAGAACCATAATAAGATATTTTTATCGATTCAACCAATTCGGTATTGGCTCTGCCGGTACGAACTTTACTCATTTCTGTTCTAGTATGAACAACAGCTTGATCCATACGGTGTAACGCATCTTGAGTAATATCCTTAATCATAATATTAATCTATTACTAAAGTTCCAATTGGTTCACCTTGAACCAATTTTTTTAATTCTCCGCTTTTATTAATATTAAATACTTTAATGGGTAGGGAGTTTTCCTTGCATAAAGATATTGCTGTCATATCCATAACTCGAAGTTCTTTCTGAATTGCTTCTTTAAATGAAATTTGTTTATACATTTTAGCATCAGAATGCAAGAAAGGATCTTTATTATATACACCATCAACTTTTGTTCCTTTTATTAATACTTCTGCACCAAGTTCTGTTGCTCTTAAGGCCGCAGCTGTATCCGTAGTAAAATATGGGTTTCCTGTTCCGCCTGCAACAATTACAATTCTTCCTTTTTCTAAATGTCGCAAAGCTCGACGCCTGATATAAGGTTCTGCAATTTGAGCTACAGTTATTGCTGATAAAGTCCTAGTGTCAGAGCCTAAATTTTCTAAGGCATCTTGAACACATACTGCATTCATAATAGTTGCAAGCATTCCTAAATAATCACCTGTTACACGTTGCATGCCTTTAGAAGCAGCTTGAATACCTCTAAAAATATTACCTGCTCCAATGATTAATCCTATAGAAATACCCATATCATGAATTGATTTAATTTCTTGAGCTAAATTATTCGCTTTAGTTGGATCAATACCAAAACCTTCATCACCAGCAAGTACCTCACCTGATAATTTGAGTACAAGCCGCCGATAAGCAGTATCAGACATTAATAATTATTATTAGTTTTCGTTATGAGATTCACCTATCGCAAAACGCGTATACCTACCTACAGTAATATTTTCACCTAACGTTGCAATAGATTCAGTAATTAGATCCTTTACTATCTTATCTGGATCTTTAATAAATGGCTGTTCAAGTAAGCAAATTTCTTGAAAATACTTGTCCATTTTACCTTCAACAATTTTTTCAATAACATTATCTGGCTTTTTAGAACTTTTCACTTGTTCTATATAGATATTTTTTTCTTTTTCGATCAAATCCTTAGAAACAGTATCTCTACTAACAGACGCTGGGCTAGTAGCTGCAATTTGTATTGAAAGATTATGAATAAGTTCTTTAAAACCTTCTGTTTTAGCTACAAAATCAGTTTCACAGTTTACTTCCAAGAGGACTCCTAATCTTCCACCATGATGAATATAGGAATATATAAGCCCTTCTTGAGCAGATCTAGACCCTTTTTTTACTGCCTTTGCTACTCCAGCTTTTCTCAAAGCTTCAACGGCTTTTTCAAGATTTCCATCTGTTTCAACAAGAGCTCTTTTACAATCCATCATTCCTGCGCCAGTTTTCTCACGTAAAACTTTTACAGTTTTAGCATCAATACTCATTAATCAGATCCCACTATATCATTAGTTTTATCACTACCATCACTACTATCTTTAACATTTTCTTCCTTATCATCCAACGATACATCTTTTTCAAAATTAACAGATTTTTTTAACACTGGATGATCGTACTTTTTAGGAGATTCACTATCTTTAACTTTATCATTTTGTTTATCAATATCCTTTACTTGTGCAGATAAAATTGTGTTAGTAAGTGCAGATAATATTAATTGTATAGTTCTAATAGAATCATCATTGGCTGGAATAACATGACTTACGAGTGAAGGATCTGTATTGCTATCAACAATAGCTATTACTGGAATTTCTAATCTTAATGCTTCTTGTATTGCAGTAGACTCAAAATTAGCATCAACTACTATTAATACATCAGGTACTCTTCGCATATCTTTGATACCACGATGTTGATCCGCTAGTTTAACACGCTCACGATTTAACATTTGGATCTCTTTTTTTGTTAAATTGTGATAGATACTTGAACCTTCTTTTTCAAGCATTTGCAACCGTTTAATACTTTTTTTAATTGTTGAGTAATTAGTAAGAGTACCACCCAACCATCTTTCTACAACATAAAACATCCCACAACGATCAGCTTCTTGCTGAACAATGTCTTTTGCTTGTTTTTTAGTCCCTACAAAAAGAACTTCTCCATTTTTCTTTATAACTTGAGAAAGAAAATCTTGGGCTTTTTTCAATCCAGTCAATGTTTCCTCTAAATTAATAATATGAACACCATTTCTTTCCATAAGAATATATGGTTCATATGCAGGATGCCATTTTCTTGTTACATGACCAAAATGGGCTCCAGTACTTAATAAATTTTCGAAGTTTACTTCAGACATAATAGTTTATCGTTTAGAAAATTGAAATCTTTTTCGGGCTCCAGGTTGGCCATATTTTTTTCTTTCTACTTTACGTGAATCTCTCCTTAAAAAGCCTCCTGGCTTTAGTAAAGATCGATAATCAATATTTTCTTCAATTAATGCTCTTGCTATTCCTAAACGAATTGCACCCGCTTGTCCGGTTAATCCACCCCCCCTTACATTAATATTGAAATCATAGGCTTCAATTTTATCAATAGCTTCTAAAGGTTCTAAAACAACATTCGCCAGAGTTTTGCGACATAAATATTTCCTAAAATCTTTTCCATTTACCGTAATCTTCCCTTTCCCAGATGAAAGATACACTCTTGCGACAGCAGATTTTCTTCTACCTGTACCATTCTTAAATAATGAAGGCATTATAAATCAATTTCCTTTGGAATTTGAGCAAAATGAGGGTGCGTTGATCCACTATATATGCGAAGATGAGTAATCATTTTACGACCCAATTTATTTTTAGGAAGCATCCCTTTAATCGCTGATTCTAAAATTCTTTCAGGATGATGTTTGCGCACATGAGATACTCCAATAAAAGAAGTAGCGCCAGGATAGCCCGAATGGCTAAAATAAGTTTTATCTTTTTCTTTTGAACCTGAAAGAATGATTTTTTCAGCATTGATTACAATAACACAATCTCCCATATCCATATGTGGCGTGTATGTTGGCTTATGTTTACCCTTAAGTAACTGTGCAATTTTAGATGCAAATCTCCCAAGAGTCTTTCCATTGGCGTCAACTATAAGCCAATATTTCTTTATTTCAGATTGTTTTATCGAAAATGTATTCATCTTTTTTCAGTTCGAATAAAGCCGCTGAAGATAGCTTATTACATTTATTTATGTCAATAAATAATAACTTTTTAATTAAGTGCTAATTTATTGTATTCAAATCAGCTAAATAGCCTTTTGATAAGGTATAAAGGACTTTACCCTTTAATGTTTCTCCAATAAAGGGTGAGTTTTTAGATTTTGAATAAATATTATTCTTATTGAATACCCATTCTAAATTAGGATCAACTATTGTTAATTCTATATAAGATCCTATTTCAAATAAATTATTATTAAAGCCCATAATCTCTCTAGGGCTTTTCGTGATAAGCTTAATTATTAGGTTAATGGGTATATCCAGAATTTTATTTATAACTCCAAAGCAACTTTCCAAACCAATCATGCCAAAAGGAGCCATATCAAATAAATCTTCCTTCTCCTCAATAGTATGTGGTGCATGATCTGTAGCAACACAATCTATAGTTCCGTCTTTTATTCCCTTAATCAAGGCCTTTCGATCATCTTCAGAACGGATAGGTGGAGCAACTTTAAAATTTGTATTATAGCCAGATAGGGCTTGATCATTAAAGTACAAGTGATGAGGTGTTACTTCTGCTGTTATTTTAGGATTGATTTTTTTCATTCTTTTTATATTGGATACAGCTTTACTTGTGGAAACATGAGGAATATGAATTTTTGTATTTACAAGATTTGCAAGCTCAAGATCTCTCTGGATCATTATAGATTCTGACAGAGAGGGATTCCCTTTAAGCCCGAGTCTTATTGAATTATCTCCTTCATTCATTACACCATTATTCCGTAAAGATTCATCCTCTGCATGATTAATAACTGGAATATCAAACATAGAAGTATATTCTAAGGCCAATCTCATGACTTGAGCATCAGATATTGGGATTCCATCATCACTTATGGCAACAGCTCCTTCTTTAATCATGCCTTGGATTTCAGTTAATTCTTCACCTTTTTGATTTTTGGTTACTGCCCCAATAGGATGAATAAATATCGGACAATCAACAGATTTATCAACAATAAAATTAATTGCCTCAGGTGAGTCTAATGGTGGACTAGTATTTGGCATAGCACAAACACGAGTGAATCCACCCGCTAATGCTGCTAGAGACCCTGTTGCCAGTGTCTCTTTATCCTCTTGACCAGGCTCTCTGAAATGAACATGAAGATCACAGAATCCATGAGTAATAACAAGACCATTACAATCAATTATACTTGCATTATCATCTTTAATTTTTGAACCTATTGCTGCAATTTTATTTTTTTCAATTAATATATCAGCTTTTTTCAACTTGTCTAAAGTTGGATCAAGAATTTTGCCACCTCTAAGTAATAATTTTTTTGGTATTTTTTTAAGATTCATTTTGATTTCCACCTAAAAATAAATATAAAATAGCCATTCTTGAAGCTACCCCGTTTAGAACCTGATCTAAAATAATTGCAGATTTTCCATCAGCAGCAGCACTATCAATCTCCACTCCACGATTCATTGGCCCAGGATGCATTATCACTATTTCTTTATTATGTTTTTGTAATCTTTCATTTGTTATGCCGAATAAATTTCTATATTCCCTCACTGAAGGAAATAATCCGCGATCCATCCTCTCTAACTGAATTCTCAAGACATTAATTGCATCCGCCCAATCCAATATTTCATCTAGGTTATGTGTAATCTTCACTCCTAATGACTGTATATCATACGGAACTAGTGTCGGAGGACCGCAAACCATTACTTCAGCTCCCATCTTATTCAAACCATATATATTACTTCTTGCCACACGACTATGAGCAATATCTCCAATAATTCCTATTTTAAGACCTTCAATCTTTCCAAACCTTTCTTTTAGACTTGTCATATCAAGAATAGCTTGTGTTGGATGTTCATGGGTCCCATCTCCTGCATTTATAACAACAGAATCAATATATTTTGTTAAATGTAATGAAGAACCTGGGCTTGGATGTCTCATAACTACTGCATCAATTTTCATTGCTTCGATATTTTGAACAGTATCTTTAAAACTTTCACCTTTTTTTAAGCTACTCGATGAGGCTGAAAAATTAACAGTATCTGCACTTAAACGTTTTTGAGCCAATTCAAAGCTTATTCGAGTACGTGTTGAATTTTCAAAAAAAAGATTTACAATGGTTTTTCCCTGCAAAGAAGGAACTTTTTTTATTGGTCTATCAAGGATTTCTTTAAAGCTGAAAGATGTTTCTATTATCTTTGCTAAATCATCAGCAGGGAAATGCTCAAGACCTAAAAGATGTTTTTGCTTCATCATGATTTATCCAATTGATCATGTTTTATAATTATCACGGCATCCTTTTTATCTGTCTCTTCTAATCGAACAGCAATATGCTCTCCATCATTAGTTGGAATATTCTTACCTACATAGTCAGCTCTTATAGGCATCTCTCTATGCCCTCTATCTACTAAAACTGCTAATTGTATAGCACTAGCTCTACCAAATGCATTTAACGAATCAATCGCAGCTCTAATAGTTCTACCAGTAAACAAAACATCATCAACTAAAACGACAACTTTGTCATCTAAAGAAAACAAAATATCAGTTCCATGTACTTGCGGGACTAATAATCTTTCTCTAAAATCATCACGATAGAAAGTAATATCAAGTGATCCTATAGGAACTTCGATATTAGAAATTTTAAATAGTTCCATTTGAATTCTTTTTGATAATGGCATTCCTCTTGTTTGAATACCAATTAAAACTAAATTATCTAGATTCTTATTTCTTTCATATATCTCATGAGTTAATCGAATAATAGAACTAGATATTGTTTTTTTATCAAGGATAACTGAGTATTCTTTTTTCATCAAATCATTTTCCAAAAAAAAACCCCTGGGCAGCTTCAATTACATTTGAATGCATTGAAAGACCAGAGGCCATCATACTGCCCTTTTTGCTATCTCAGTAGCTTATTAAAAGGGTCAAAATTCACGATATAATACAATTAAGATAATTACCTAACAAATCAATTCTTCATAAAAGATGACTTTGTATCATAAAAGTTTTCAAGAATTTTTTTAACTACAAAATCGGGTTTTCTACTCATATTAATTTCTAAATCTATTTTATCTTTTCTAAACCATTTAATCTGTTTTTTAGCATATTTACTAGTCCTAAGAGTTATTTCCTCCTTTAATTCTTTTTCTGAAATTTCACCATTTATATAGGAGATAATCTGCTGGTATCCAATTGAGTCCATCGGATGCATTTCTACCTTCTTTCTAGTTGAAATAAGTTTCTTAGTCTCATTAATCCACCCGCAATTAATCATCATATTGGTTCTTATTTCTATCATCTTACGCAACTTCTCATTATCAATTGTTAGTAATACAGTAAATAGATTTAATATTGATCTGGATTCTTTTTTCTGTAAATCAAAATGCTCTGATGGTGTTTTACCTGTAGACTTATAAATTTCTAAAGCTCTAATTAATCGTTTCTTATTATTTATATGAACTTTTTTAGAATAAATAGGGTCTATTGCTTCCAATTGAGAAAACATATTTTCTGCGCCTAATTGGTCATATTCATCATATAATGATGCTCGAATATTTAAATCTGTTTTACTACCAGAAAATATTCCTTTTGAAATAGCTTGATGATATAAACCTGCTCCACCACATATTATTGGTTCCTTCTTACGACTAACAATATCCAATACTGCTTTTGTAACTAAATCTGCATATTGACCGGATGATATAATAAAATTTGGATCTTTTATTCCAATTAGGTGATGAGGAATTAAACTTAATTCTTCTCTAGAAGGCTGGGCTGTTCCAATTAACATATCCTTATAAATTTGTCTAGAATCAAGTCCAATAATTTCTCCGTTAATTTTTTTTGCAACCTTAATTGAAATAGATGTTTTTCCTACTGCTGTAGGCCCTACAATTGTTATAATAGGTTCAGGATAGATATAATTCATATATTGTTTTTTAGATACGCTCAAATCGCTTATCTAATTCTTCAAGCGACAACTGAACAATAATAGGTCTACCATGAGGACAATAATAAGGATGCTTTGTAGAAAAAAGATGATTAACTAAGATTTGCATTTCTTCCATAGATAGAGTATCCCCTGCCTTAACTGCTGCATGACATGCAAATGAAGCTGCAAGGTCTTCCATAAAAGTGCTTGAATTTTTTCTATTTGCTATATAATTATCTATTATATCCTTAATTACTGTATTTTCATTTCCCCATCCCATATCGGAGGGAATAGCTTCAAGTAAAATTTTATTTTGACCATTCTCTTTTATACGAAATCCTAATTTTTTTAAATAAGGAAATATTTCAAGAAGTACAGTGAATTCATCTGGAGAAAATTCTAGCTCTTCTGAGAATAAAAGTGTTTGTGCAGATAAAGGTGTATTGTCAAAAGCATTTAATGCTTCCTCATATAATACTCTTTCATGTGCAACATGTTGATCTATTATTACTAACCCACTATTAATCTGACTAATAATATATTTATTATGAACTTGCCATAAAGTGGATCCGTCATAAACTGAAGATTCTTTTGTTTGAATTTGAAAACTATTTATATAATCTTTGGCACCCTGAATATTATTTTCAGTTTTTGATTCAGAAAAAATATTAAAATTTATTGGTTCCTGATTTTGATTTGGTTCAAAACTTTTATTGAATCCATGAAATTGCTGGTTATGTTGAAATGATGGGATTGTGGATAAAATACTTGATATAGAATCTCTTACTGCAGATTTAACAACATGATATACTCTCCACTCATCAATAAACTTTACTTCAATCTTCATAGGATGCACATTAACATCTAATTGATCAAACGGAATTGTAATATTTAATAATGAGAAAGGATACTCACCTCTTTTTACAAGAGACTCATAAGCAGAATAGACTGCAGAATTCAATAATCTATTTTGAATATATCTACGATTGACAAAGAGATATTGTTGCCCAGGTCTTTTCCGAATAAGGTTTAATGTTCCAACAAAACCAGATATAGTATAATCTCCTTTTGTTAATTCTACTTTTAATAACTGATCACGAAATGTAGGATCATTTAGAGAAACAATACGATTTTCCAAACTTTCAGGTGTAAGGTTTAAAATATTTTTATTATTATGTTCAAGCATAAAAGATACATCTGGAAAATCCAGACCGAATCTTCTAACCATTTTGACAATTTGCCTGAACTCAGAATTAATTGACTTAAGAAATTTTTTTCTAGCAGGAGTATTGTAGAATATATTCCTAACAGTTATATCTGTTCCGCCTATTGGTGGAGCCGCTTTTATATCACTAGTAACTCCATTTGCTAGACTCATTTGGTGTCCAGATTTTTCATCTACGGAAGAAGTCGCACTAATTTCTGAAACTGAAGCAATACTTGCCAGTGCCTCTCCACGAAATCCAAGAGTATTTATATTAAATAAATCATCTATATTAGATATTTTATTTGTAGTATATCTTTGAAAAGCTTGTGAAAGACCATCTGGGCTAATGCCATGTCCATTATCTCTAACTTGAATAAGTTGATGTCCTCCTTTTTCAATAACGATAGTAATTTCTGATGCACCGGCATCTAGACTGTTTTCTAAAAGCTCTTTAACTACTGAAGCGGGTCTTTCAACAACTTCTCCTGCAGAAATTTTATTACGGAGATCTTCCGGTAAAGATATTATCGGATTCATTATGAATTAATTAATTGAATAGATTCTTTAAATATTTTATCCTTTAGTTCAGTTGCTTTACTAAGCATAGCATCTACTTCTTTCATCACAGTATCAGCAAATTCTCTATCTGATTTAACTTCATTCATGTTAATGTAAATATTTAGTATCCCTCCTCTAAATGCTGCAAAAGATACCTCACTTGCAACTGCCAGATCACTAATTGAATTTGGATTAATATCATTAATTAAATCATAAGATAGTTCAAGTATATCAAGAGATAGCCTTGAAACTTCAAGAGGAATATTTATCGCGTTCATATTTGCTTTTAGTAAGGCTAAATCCCTCGCATCCTTTTCATTTTTATTGGAATCAGGTAATCTTGATGCTTCAATTACTTTATTAAACGCATTTGTATCATCATCGATAAAATTTGTAAGTTTTTGTTTTATTAATTGTGCTTTAATTCCAGCTAGCTCCATCTTTTTTCTACTATCTTCAAATCCTTTTTTTTCAAAGGTTAACGCTGCCACCATTGATATAAGAGCTGAACCAAGGTTACCAACTAAAGCCGAAACGCTTCCGCCTCCAGGTGCAACCGAATTTGTAGATAATTCATCACCGAATTCATTTAAAGACATTTCTACTAGTTTTTTATCAGAATTCTTCACAGCATAATCAATAATTTTATCTTTAGGGTTAAAAGAAGCTACATCACAAAGACCAAAAGTTTGAACTGCAACTTCAACTAGTCTTGATTCTGGGACTCCAATTGTAGTATGCTGTTTGTTTAGATAGTGTTTCCCAGCCATAAGCATTGCATTTAATGGAACTAAACCTACTAATTCACTCCCAGTAACTCTAATACCTCTTTTTTCTGCTAGTTCGCATACAGTATCAAATACTTCATGTATAGGTGTTTTTTTGAAATTTGTAAAATTAATAGAAATTTGTGCCCTATAATATTCATCTACTATCCAACCTACCGCTTTTATATGATTAAACATACCTGGTTGAATAACGGGTTTGCCAAATATATTACTTTTATTATAACCCTGTTCTAAAAATAATGATTTAAGATCATAACTATGGTCTTTTTCATTGTGATTAATGATATTTTTATAATTATTAGAAACATATTCACAAATTCCACATGGATATTCTTCTTTTATATAACGAATAATTTCACCATCCAATGAATTGGGTGAATATGTATTGTCTTTTCTTTTTGCGCGGCCCTTCTCTCTTATTTCAAAAGCAATATCTGTTGCCATTCGTTTATCCAATGTGTTAAGATTTATATTGTATGCTATAAGAAATTCTCTTGCTCCCATAACGGTAGCACCAGATATTACATTTAATTTGGATGGCCCATAATCAGGAACCCATGATTTATCAGAAAGCTTTTTGCTCAATCCTTCATATTCTCCATATCGAACATTAGCTAAATTCTTTCTTTCAGGCATTTGGGCAGAGTCTTCATAAAGATAAACTGGAATAGATAAATCATCACCTACTCGTTTTGCAACGCGATGTGAAAGAGATATACAATCATCCATGGTAACATTATTTACTGGAATAAAAGGACAAACATCTGTAGCTCCAAGACGAGCATGCGTCCCCTTATGTTTTCGCATATCAATAATTTCTGAAGCAGATCTAATTGCATGAAAAGCAGCTTCTTCTACACAAGAGATTGATCCTACAAACGTCATTACTGTTCTATTAGTATCAATTCCAGATGAAACATCTAACAATGATACCCCAGAAATTTTCTTAATTTCTGAAATAATAAGTCCTATTTTATTAGAGTCACGCCCTTCACTAAAATTTGGAACACATTCAACTAATTGCTGCATAACTAGAATTATTAATTTATTTGATTTAAATAATGAATTAACCAGATAACAATAGCTAAAATAAATCCTATCCTTATAATAGATCTATCTTTTTTATATCTATTGATTTTTCTTATATTTATTTGTTTCAAGAGCTTTTAAATGCCAGCAAATAGAAAAAGAAAGAAATTTATAAATGGTCGCATTATCCAACTAATAGGAGAAATAGGTGTGAAATAACCAATTAGGATTGCACCCAATAATATTTGAGGTCCATAAATTTGTAAATTTCTTACAAGCTCAGGGTTAGTTCTTATTAATAATCCTGAAAAAATCTGTGAGCCATCTAATGGTGAAACAGGAATCATATTAAATACGGCTAACATTATATTTATTTGTGTAAATAAAATTATCATCATCGCCATGCTTCCCTGAACATAACCAGATCGAAGAATTATTCCTGCAATGAAAGCTAATAATAGATTAGATGCTGGACCTGCAAAAGCAATTTTCATCATATCTTCTCTAGGGTTTTTTAAATACCTTGGATCTACAGGAACTGGTTTTGCCCAACCAAATCCAACAAATAGAATCATTAATCCACCAATTGGATCAAGGTGGGCTATAGGATTTAGAGTAAGACGACCTGCATAACGAGCTGTGGGGTCTCCTAGTTTATTTGCAACCCACGCATGTGAAAATTCATGAAATACTAAAGCAAATAATAAAACAGGAATCAAAAGAACTAAAACTTCAGGCGGTAAACGAAAAAGCATATGCTATGCCCTTGGATGAAATGTCCGATGCACTTCTTTTAAATATTCATTATCAAGGTGCGTGTAGATCTGAGTAGTTGAAATATCTGAATGGCCTAACATCTCTTGAACTGCTCTTAAATCTGCCCCTCCCTCTAATAAGTGTGTTGCAAAAGAATGTCTAAAAGTATGAGGGCTAATATCCTTATTTATTCCAGAAATTTGGGTCCATTTCTTCATTATGTTGAAAATTGTCATTCTAGTTAATTGTTTACCATTCTTACTTAAAAACACATTTCCATCAGTCTTTTTCTTATTAATAAGTAAAGATCGGATATATTTACAATATTCATTAATTAATTTTATCGCTTTGCTTCCTAAAGGAACATATCTTTCTTTATTCCCTTTTCCCACTACTCTTAACATTGTGGAATCAAATAATATATTATTCATTTCCAAAGCACACAATTCTGATGCTCTTAATCCTGCTGAATATAAAGTTTCTAGAATGGCTTTATCCCTATAGCCCATAAATTCTTCAAGTTTAACAGAATTAATTATTACATCGACTTCCTGAATAGATAAAACCTTCGGTAATTTTTTAGATATTTTAGGAGGCTCAAGTAACTGAGTAGGATTATGCGATATCTTTTCTTCACTAGATAAATATTTATGGTAAGAGCGAATAGAAGAAAATGATCGATTGATACTTGCAGATGATAAATTTTGATCATTTAAATGACGAATAAAATTTCGTATATGAATCTGGCGTATAGAATTAAGATCTTGAATTGATTCTTTATTAAAAAGAAAATTTATATAACGTTTTAAATCAGTCTTATAAGATGTAATTGAATTAGTCGAAAGATTTTTCTCAACACGCAACATTGTAAGATAATCTTCTAGATAAGTATACAAATCAGTAATTAAAGAAACTTATAAGGAAGATTCTAGCATTTCACATAAAATATGTTCTGTTAACAAATGCCCTTCTTGGATTCGTTGAGTATCATTACTAGGTATATTTATAACAATATCACCTCGTCCATTCAACTTTCCTCCATTTTTTCCAGTCAAAATAATTATTTTCATTTTCATTTTCTCTGCCATATTTACTGCTTCAACTATATTCTCAGAATTTCCGCTGGTTGAAATAGCAATTAGAGCATCACCTGAATCTCCAATAGCTTCAATTTGTCGTGAAAATACTGTATTGAAATCAGTATCATTTGACCATGCAGTTAAAAAAGATGAATCTGTTGTTAATGCTAACGATGGAATTGGCGGGCGATCATGATTTCTTAATCCCCCCATTAACTCTGTTGACATATGCTGAGAATCTGCAGCACTACCACCATTACCACACCATAGAACTTTATTGCCATTGTTTATCGCATCAATCAAAATTTCTGATGCAATTAAAATATCATCAATACAAGTAGTTAACATAGCGTTAGTTACTTCATTGTTTGAAATAATTATTTGTTTAGGGTCCAATTTATCGCTCATTATTTAACTCCTATGAATAGCATCTGCAAACTCTTTAATTATATTTGTATTATCATCTTCAATAACAGTACCAGTGACAATAAAACTAGCACCAGATTGGACTTTCTCATATGCAGATTCAGGTGTTCGAACACCGCCACCAACAATTATGGGAATATCTATATAATTATTAACAGCTTCTACCAACTGATTAGGAATAGGATTTTTTGCCCCACTTCCTGATTCTAAATACACAAGTTTTTTCCCTAAATATTGAGCTGCTAATGCATGTGCAATAAGAATATCTGGTTTTTCAATAGGAATAGGATTTGAACCACTCATAAACTGTACTGATGAATTACTACCACCATCAACAATTAAATAACCTGTTGGAATCACTTCAATACCTAAATCTTTTACTATTGGCGCAGCAACTACTTGTTCACCAATAAGATAATGAGGATTTCTTCCTGACAAAATTGAAATAAACAACATCGCATCGTAATGTTTATTTAACTGACTTATCCCACCTGGAAAAAAGATTACCGGTAATTCTGATAATGATTTAATCATCGCAACTCTTTTCTCACAATTATTATCAAGAATTAAACTGCCCCCTACGAAAATTGCATCGACACCAGATTGATTTATTTTAGAAATTTTTTCTTCTAACTTCTTTTCACTATTCTTATCTGGATCAATGAGGACTATATATCCAGCACCTTTTTCTTCCTTAACCGATAGCAAATAATTAAAGATTGTTTCTTTCATAAAAAGTTAAGATATAAAAGTTATATATTGTTTCGAATTCATAAGTTCTGAAACTTCATCCATATCCGTTATTTGCACCCTTAGCATCCATCCATTATTAAAAGGATTATTATTTACTGTTTCAGGCCTATCATTAAGTGCATCATTCAATTCTACTATTTTACCAGATATTGGCATGTAAATATCAGATACAGTCTTGACAGCTTCTATTGTACCCATTGATTCCCCTTTTTTAAATTTTGAATTCAAATTAGGGAATTCAATAAAAACAATATCTCCAAGTTCCCCTTGTGCATAATCTGTAATTCCAATAGTTGCTATAGCATTATCTATTTTTACCCATTCATGTTCATCTGTATACAATAAATTTTCCGGAACATTCATAATTATTCTTCCATATCAATAAATTCAAAATTATCTAAAAACCCTGTATCAAATTCACCCTTTATAAATAACTCATTGTTCATTATTGCTTGATGAAAAGGTATGGTTGTTTTTGGACCTTCAATAATGCATTCTTCAAGAGCTCTAGCCATACGATTAATTGCTCGTTTTCTTGAACTAGAAAAGACAATTAATTTACCTATCATAGAATCATAATTTGTTGGGATTTGATATCCTGCGTAGGCGTGACTATCTATTCTAACACCCTTACCTCCAGGCATATGAAAACTTGTTATTTTCATTGGGGATGGAATAAAATCATTCGCTGGATCTTCAGCGTTAATACGGCATTCAATTGAATGTCCTCTTAATTGAAAATTTTCTAAAAATTTTGGATATGACTTACCTGTATGCATTCTTATTTGTTGTTTAATTAGATCAACACCTGTCACCATTTCAGTAACCGGGTGTTCAACCTGAATTCTAGTATTCATTTCCATAAAGTAGTAATCTAGGTTTTTGTCAATAAGGAACTCAACGGTACCAACACCAACATAATTAACTGTTTTTGCAGCATTAATAGCAGCTGTTCCTAATTTATTTCTAAGTTTATCATCAATAACAACAGATGGACTCTCCTCAATCAATTTTTGGTGACGTCTTTGAATTGTGCACTCCCTCTCACCTAGATGAATAGTATTACCTTGACTATCAGCCAATATTTGAACTTCAATATGCCGGGGATTTTCAACAAACTTTTCTAAATATAAATCATCATTGTTAAATGCACTCTTTGATTCTGCCTGAGCAGAACTAAACGCTGATTCCAATTCTTTTTGTGATTTAACAAGCCTCATACCTCGCCCCCCTCCTCCAGCAGAGGCTTTAAGCATCACTGGGTATCCAACTTTTTCTGCAAATTTTTCAGCTTCAGTAACATCTTTTAGAACTCCATCACTTCCAAGAATAACAGGAACACCGGAATTTTTCATAGTATTCCTTGCTTCTGACTTATCTCCCATTGCATTAATAATTTTTGCTGTTGGACCAATAAAAGAAAATCCATTTTCTTCACAGATATTCGAAAATTCTGCATTTTCAGCTAAAAATCCATAACCAGGGTGTATTGCGTCAGCATGAGTTATTTCAGCAGCTGCAATAATTCGAGGAATATTTAAGTAACTTTCATTGCTTGGAGGTGGGCCAATACAAACTGCTTCATCAGAGAATTTAACATGAAGAGAAAATTCATCTGCTGTAGAATAAACTGCAACGGTTTTAATCCCAAGCTCATGGCAAGCTCTTATTATACGGAGAGCAATTTCGCCCCGATTAGCTATCAAAATCTTTTTATACATAATTGAATTATTTAGGATTAATTAGAAATAATGGCTGATTGAATTCAACAGCATGACCATTTTCTACAAGAATCTTATGAATTATCCCATTTTCTTCAGCTTCAATTTCATTCATTATTTTCATTGCTTCTATAATACATAAAGTATCGCCTTTATTAATAGAATCTCCTTCATTTACAAAAGAGGCTTCATCAAGTGAGGGTGATATATAAAATGTTCCAGGCATGGGAGATAAGACTTTAACACCATCAATTTCTTTTGTTTCCTCAGCATTTTGATCTACGCTTTCATCTGAATCAATAGTTTGTTTTGAATCATTACTGACTTCATTTTCTGCAGCTGGCAATGACTCATCATGAACGCTTGGTTCTTTTACTACCCTATAACGAACCCCAAAAAATGTAACATCAATTTCATTGACCTTACTATTCTCCAGTATATACAATAATTCTTTTAATCTATTTTTCCACATAGTTTAAATAATAGTATAACATTAAGATTTAGTTCTTTCAATATATTCTCCACTTCTTGTATCAACTTTTAATATATCACCATTATCAATAAATAAAGGAACATTTACCGTATAATGTGTTTCTAAAGTAGCGGGCTTTGTAGCTCCAGTTGCTGTGTTGCCTTTTTCTCCTGGTTCTGTACTGACAACTTCCAGATGTACATGTGCAGGTAATCTGATATCAATTATTAACTCATCATCAAATAAAATATCAACATTCTGCCCTGCCTTCAGATAATTTATTTTATTACCTATTACGTCATTTAAAATATTTATCTGATCATAAGTCTGATTATCCATAAAAATATGAATATCATCATCATTATAAAGATACTGCATTTCTTTAGCATCAATTCTAATCAATTCAATTTTTGCACCAGCATTAAATCTTTTTTCAATAATTTTACCAGATTGTAAATCGCGAAGTTTAGTACGCACAAATGCATTACCCTTTCCAGGTTTCACATGTAAAAATTCCATAACTTTCATTCTTTTGCCATTCTCAAGTAAAACAACACCATTTTTAATATCGCTTGTCGTCGCCATTTGCATTCCTTATTTCATTTTGAATTTAACTTATTCCTGTAATATCTCAAATTTTAGTTATTTATAAAATAATTAATCATTTAATACTTTCCATGATGAAGCAGTATTGATAACAAATTCCTTTCCTGCATTTAAATCATCATCACATATATTTTTCTCAGGATTAGACTTTGCATATTTGCTAAGATCTGCACGATTCAAGATGTCCAACCACCTATTAATTTCTTCCTTATTAAATGGAAAAGAATCTCTATTTCTACTTATTTCCTCAGTTGTCATTTCTAAAGATTTGATATAAACACTATTTTCAACATATTCTCTTAAAATGTGTGAAAGGATTATATAAAATTCTTTGGTCTTGATCTTTGTATCATAAGAATCTTTGCTTAATAATTCTAATTTATTAAGTGCGATTTTATCAGCTGGGTCTATATTAGTCTCTACTTTAACCTCATCATATATATTCTTATTTCTTTTTCCATAAATAAAATATAATCCATATAAAATAATTGATAATAATATCATTAGAAGAAATATTCTTATTTGTAACACATTTTCAATAGGAATTGGGCCCTTAATAGGTTTCATATTTTGATCACCAGTAACATCAACTATAGATATAACTTCAATAGAGATTGAATCAGTCGCCATCGCAAAATCAAAAACACTATCAGAATTAAATAGATTAATAGTAATTGGAGGGATAGTTACCATACCAGTATCCCACACAGAAAAAATAAACTCTGCTCCTGTTACTTTATTTACTTTATCATATAATAATTTTGAGTTTCGCAATTCTAATGGTTCTGAAAATTGGCGATTTGCAATCTCAAAATATTTATTTCCAATATTATAAGTAATAATCTTATAAGTAATGAGGTCTCCAATTGAAGCGCTAGCTGTATCTGTAGTTACAGATAATTGAAATGACCCATCCAATTGATCACTATTTTTACAAGAGTTTGCTAAAACTATTAAAGAACAGATAAGTAATAGTCTATTTAAAAGCATCTTATACTAAATCCTCTTTTCCCTCCGTTTAAAATAATTCATTAAGGGATCAACATAATCTTCATTAGTATTTATTTGGATCAGATCAAAATTAATTTTATCACACTTCTTTTTAAAATTATTAGAAGCTTCTTCTTGATCATTGCTAAATTTTAATCTATCAGATTCAGAACTTGTATCGATCCAAAATTCCTTATTCGTTTCAGGGTCATGGATTTTTAAAAAACCTAAGTTTGGTATTAAAGACTCAGCAATATCAGAAACTTTAATCCCAATCAAATCATGTTTGCGATTTGCAATCTTAAGCGACTTCCAGTAACCATTATCTATATAATCTGAAATAAGAAAAACTACACTTTTTCTCTTAGCAACTTTTAATAAAAAATCTACAGCATTATGAATAGAAGTATTTTGACCTTTAGACTTATGATAAAGTAGCTCTCTTACAACTCGAAGTACATGCGACTTTCCTTTTTTTGGAGGAACATATTTCTCTATTTTATCACTAAACATAATTAATCCTACTTTATCATTATTCTTTATAGCAGAAAATCCTAATACTGCAGCAATCTCAGTAGCAATTTCATTTTTATATTTATCTAATGTTCCAAAATCTCCTGATTTACTAATATCAACAATAAGATATACAGTTAATTCTCTTTCTTCTTCAAAAATTTTTATATGAGGAAGATTTGACCGAGCAGTAACATTCCAATCAATCAATTTAATATCATCACCTGGAAAATATTCTCTAACCTCTGAGAATGACATTCCTCTTCCTTTAAAAACAGAATGATATTCTCCACCAAAAAGATCATTGACCAAACCTCTGGTTCTTATCTCAATATGGCGAACTTTTTCTATGATCTCAGTTGGGATCATTACTAATAATAATCAGGGAACTTCTATTGTTTCAAAAAGTCTTTGAATAATATCTTCAGATGATAGTTCTTCGGCTTCTGCCTCATAAGTTAGAATCACTCTATGTCTTAATACATCCATTCCTACAAAACGAACATCTTCCGGCGTGATATAACCACGATGCTCCATAAATGCTCTAGCTTTTGATGCCAATACAATATTTATCGAAGCCCTTGGTGAGGCGCCATATTCAATTAATCCTGTTATATCATTCAAACCAAAAGACTTTGGGTCTCTTGTTGCAAAAATTAAATTCAAAATATATTCTTCAACTTTTTCATCTACATAGATATCATTAATTGTTTTTTGCGCATTTAATATTTGCTTTGGATGCGTGACTGGTTTTAAAGAATTATCCACTGTGGTTTTTGCCATCTTCCTTAAGATTAATTTTTCTTCATCCATTGAAGGATATGAGACTTTTAACTTTAACATAAAACGATCAACTTGAGCTTCTGGTAGCGGATAAGTTCCTTCTTGTTCAATTGGATTTTGGGTAGCAAGTACAAGAAACGGCCTATCCATGGTAAATGTTTCTTCCCCAATGGTAACCTGCCTCTCTTGCATGCTCTCTAATAAAGCACTCTGAACCTTGGCTGGTGAACGATTTATTTCATCCGCTAAGATAATATTTGAAAATATTGGGCCTTTTCGAGTTTCAAAAACACCTGTTTTTTGATTATAAATAAGAGTTCCAATTAAATCAGCAGGTAGCATGTCAGGGGTAAACTGTATCCTTTGAAATTTAGCTTCAATAAGTTGTGCAATAGTCTTTACTAGAAGTGTCTTTGCTAATCCTGGAACTCCTTCAATTAGAATATGTCCATTAGCTAGTATCCCTATAAGTAATCTATTTATAAGGTCTGTTTGTCCAAAAACAACTGTACTAATTTCATCTCTAATTATATCTATAAATTCAGATTCTCTTGAAATCCGTTCATTTATTTCTGAAAGACTAAAATCTGACATAGGGTTTATAATATGTTAAGAAGTGATATGCTTAAGCACATCGATCTCATTAATATCCTTTCCCAAATAATCTAATTCAAATTTTACAGATGGGGCTAATTCATGATCAGGATATTTTTCCAAAAAGGTCTTATAATTTTTTTCTGCTTTAGATTTATCACCTAAAATATTTGCATAAATATAACCTATCATAAATTGTGCTTGAGCTTCTTGATCAGTATCAGGAAATTTATGCACAACATCGCTATATGCACTAATCGCATTATTAAAGTCACGCAAATCATTCATATAAATATCTCCAATCAAATATTGTGTTTTTGCTGCAAGATTATGATTAGGATATTTTTTTAATATTAAATCAAGATTTGATAATGCACCTTTTATATTTTTATCATTTCTAGCAACTTCAGCATTACTATATAGTTCATCTGCCGTCTGATTATTAACACAACTAGAAATAAAAATAATTATTATATATATTAAGATTCTATTCATTATTTATAATTTTCCTTTATTAAAAAACTGTCGAATTTATATGGAAGCATATCTATCATCAAGAAAGAACTACTATTAATAATAAAAAATGTTTCTAAAAAATATACAATAAACCAAGGTTTAGTTTTCCATTATTAATATTTTTATTATTTAAATGGTTCGAATAATCAAGTCGAATGGGTCCAAAAGGTGAAGAAATGGTGACACCAAACCCTTTTCCCCATTCGATATCATTAATAGAAATATTACTTTTTCTATCTGTTAATTGTCCGCCATCTATAAAAACTTCCCCACCAAATAGCCCATATATAGGAAAACGAATTTCAAAATTCACTAATAGCCTTGTTAGCATACCTTTTGGTATAACTCTATCATCAGCAATGCCAACTAAATCAGTTCCTGGATCTATTTCTGTTAAAAATTTTAGCGGATCCCATGCTCTTAAACTTGAACTTCCACCAAGATAAAATTTATCATACAATAATGATTCATAAATATCATAATTATCCTTCCAATTAAATATCATACCATATTTTATCCTAGAAGCGAAAACCGACCTTTTTCGTATAGTAACATAACTTTGAATACCTGCATCTATTTTTTGATATGTTCTGTTACCACCTAAGACACCCCCGACACTAATCATTTCTGTATTTAGCACATATCCTTTAGATGGATATATAGGGTTATTTGATTTATCAAATCTCGCAACTAATCTAAATGAACGATTTTCAATATCATTTTTATTATCTCTCTTATTATCATCAAATAATTCCCATCGTAAAATTGCTCTAATATATGATCTGTCGTTTAATCGCAAAATATTTGCTAATTGAAAACCATATCGATAAATACCATCATCTTGATTGTAATTTCTAAATGATTGAAAAAACCCTTTCAACTCAGAAGGAATACGAAATCCAAATATCCATTGATTAGATAAAAGCATATCAAAAGCAAATCGAGGATATTGATATCCAGCTTCAAAAGGAATAGCAAGTGAGGATTTAACTTGGAAACTAGAAACTGAATTAAGCACCCTTCTATCTTTCCATGCTATATCTCCAGCAAGAGCAATTACCTGATCGACACCTTCATTAACAGTTATTGGATAGTATCCGCCAGAAGATAAAATTTCTCTTCGGTTCATCTCTCTTAATTCAATTACAAGATTCACTGTAGAATCATTAGTTGTATTTTTTATAGGGGTTATTGCAGCCATAGAAAAAATGCCAATCTCCATTAATTTTCTTTGACTCAAATCTATTTTACTCTTTACATATCTTTCTTTTTTTGAAAATAATAGTTCTCTATAAACTAGATTTGAATCTAGATCTACATTCATTCCTTCAATATATATTTTATCAATAAGAATATCTGGACCTTCCTCAATAGATATATTTATGATTACTGAATCAGAAACTAAAGGTTCAATTTTAATATTCGTAAATAACTTACTATGCTCAAAATATCTATCGTCTAGTCTATTTCTATTAATTTGGATAGATACGGGGTTAAATGGTTTATTTTTTCTCAAATTAAGTATTGAAGAAATTTCTTCATCTTTAAGTGAATAATTACCAGAAATATTAATTGACTTTAAAAAATACTGTTTCCCCTCCATAATACGAAAATAAATGTCAGCTGAATTTTCACTAATCCGAAACGAATCAACAACCGCTACATCTAAATATCCATTTGTGAGATAATAATTTTTTATACTTATAGCATCTAGTTTTATTACCCTACGATCAAATGATTGATCAGTGAAAAATGTTTTATTCTGAATATTGATTATATTTAGAAGAAATTTAGATTTAATATTCTTATTACCAATGAATGTTACACTTTTTATCTGTGTAGATTCATCAGAAATGGCAAATATTATATTAAGACTAATTAAGCCTATAACTATCCATTGATAAATTTTCATTATATTATATTTAAAAACTTAATATGAATAGCGCAAACGGTATTTTACATGCATATTTCCTAATTCATCAACATTACCAATTAGAGAAAAATATGGATTAACCTTCAACTCAACTCCTACCTGGTTATATGGTGCATTAGAAAAGGAAAATGACCGTTTGTAAGAATAATTTAGTGATAAATTTTTTGATACTTGTGCCTTTATTACTAAGTCTTCCTTGGACCTTGAGGGGTCTATCAATGCAGATGCACCCGATATGCTTACATCTTCAATGAGGCCTAATTTCCCAAGGCCACTTATTTGCATAAAATTTCTTTCTAACTCTTTTTCTAAATATGCAACAAATATTGACTGTGCCTGACTTCCTATACCTGAAGAACTAATTTCTTGATCTTCAAATCTACTTCTTATAGTTAATAATTCAAGGATATCACTTTCAGTGAATCCACTTGATGATTCCAATCCTAAATTTGGGTTATCTAAAGGACCTACTAAGTTAATAGTTATATTTTCATCTTGTATTTTAGTAAAAGCAGATAAATCAAGATATGGATTAAATCCTTTTGTATCAAAAGATAAGTATCCACTCGTAATAGTAAATATATCACCATAGTAATAAAATTTACCTTCTCGAACAAATAATTCTCCAGAATAATCAGCATTTTGATTTCCAAACATTGATATACTTAATTCTCCACCTAATTGAGCATCAATTTGACTATTCCTTAAAACAAAATTGCCAGATATAGGAAAATTTAACTTGTAATTAATTATTAATTCATCTTGATCTAATTCAGATGACGGTAAATCATTTACTTTGAATTCTTGATACATGATTGCATCTAGTGCTTCAATCTGACCGGCAATTGTTATTGTATCTCTACCATAAATATCGAGATCTAGATTTACTATGCCTTCAATATCTCCTAATAAAGTTTTAAAAAAAACATTGTCACCAATAATATTTAAGTTATAATAAGGATCAAAGAATTTATTCATATTTAAATTCCCACTAACTAAAATGTTGTCAGTTTTATTTTCATTATTATTTATTAAATCTCCAGATAAATTATCAATAGTAAGCAAATTTTTATGAAGCTTCCCTGATCCTTTTATACCTTCAATTGGGTTATCTAGTAAAATAGTATAAATTGTTGCATCATTTATTAAAATTTTTCCATCTCGATACAATTTATTAGGTGTTCCATATATAGTTAATGAGATATCATGATCACCATTTATAGAATCAATATCAGATAAATAATGACTTAAAAATTCAAGATGATTGAACTCGCCAGATACATCAACAATCATAGAATCAGAAAAAAAGTATTGACCAAAATTATCCGAACTAAAGTTTAAATCTAAAGGCAAATAAGCAACGCCAGAAATTGAGTGGTCAAAATTTCTAATTGCTGAAAATTTGTTAAAATAAAGTTTGTAAGAATCATAAAGGCCAAAAGCAGCTACAGATCCTAAATGGAGACCTTCAAACATTGCATCATTAATATTTAAGCTAAAATCGAATTTTGTCATATTGGGAAACCCCCCTAAATGTATATCTCCAGAAATTAATCCATCAAGTTCAAACCAATTGGGAACAAACTGTGTAAATACTGAGATATCAATATCTTTCATATTTATACTAGCGTCAATTTCCTTAGGATTGTCTAATTCATAATATTGAGGGACTATACCAGAAATCTGAATACCGGTTTCAGCGCCATGAATCAGGGTAATATCTTCTATATGAAGAGTTGAATCACTATAGAATGTTGAAATAATCAATTCATCAAATTTTTGTGAGGCAATTTCACCATTTTTTATCGAAACATCTATGGAGTAATCTAAAGAATGATCAACAGTTGAAACATAAAACTCACCGAAAACCTGTCCATTAATTATTAAATTTTCAGGTATTAAAAAGTCGATTATATCTGTTCCAACATTTGATATTTTTAATCGACCATCAACCTCATCAGTAAGTGATAAATGCCCTGTAATGATTCCATCATTTACATGGAATTCAAACGGCTTTAAGATTAATTCATTTTCACCAAGATCCACTTGGAGAAGGTCAACGCCTTCTCCAAGTGTAAATTCTACTGGTTTAGTGTTAATTATATATCTTTGACCAGTTGCTATTTGTAATCGATTAAAAATACCATTACCATCACTGTGCAAAAAACCTGATAACTGGAAAAAATCCATATTGTTTTTAAACTCAGCACTCTGAATCTCTATGCCTTCTTTTGAGTATGATAAATCAACTACTCCACTTTCAAAACTTTCATCGTTCCATTTACCATTACCAATTCTTAATTGACAATTACCAATAGTATAATCACCTTTTTTATTCAAATTTCCAAAAAACTCAAAACTCTCTAAATTAAAATTTTTATACTTTATATCATCTAATACTAATTCAGCATTTAAATCTGGATCCTCAAAAGTTCCTGAAACAGAAAGATTGCCTGTAGCCTTACCACTTTCTAGGCTATCAGACCAGAAATTATTTATTATAAAAACATCTGCATTATCTAAATCAAAATCTAAATCATATATCTTATCTTTAAAATTACTAGAACCAGTAACAATAATTTTACTTTTACCAATGGATAATTGAAGAGGCTCTTCAATATTTAAATAATTATCAACATAGTCTACGGTACCAAATATAGAAATCTGACGATCTTTATATAATTTATTTTCAATAAGTTCCATCGTTAGAATTATTTCCTGAAGTCTACTTTCAATTATATTCGCTTCTATATCTAACTGCCCATTTAGATCAGTTGGCATATCATCAACAATCCATTGATTAATATCAAAGTCTGTCAATTTTATTGAAGAATTAAACTGTCCATTCTTTTGGTAAATACCATTCATTGATAGACTTGCATTTTCACCTTCTAACTTTACTTCATCAATAGAAATAAAATTTTCAAAGTTAGTAAGTGAGATATTCCCAGATGTATTTAGACCTAAATCATTAGAGAGTGTAATATTTCCTTCAAATGTTTTTAAATCAGATTGAATATGAACTTCAGTCTCTAATGCTGAAAACTTTGGATGAAGGGGTAATCTCTCAAAAAATGTTTTAGGTATTTCGTATTTATCGATGAAAAGATCCATTTTCATTTCTTCTTCATCAATCCAACTATAAATAAATTGTCCTGAAATACCCAAAGAATCAATATATCCATTTAAATCATCACAAATAATCTTAGCTGGTAATAATGAAATTTTAGAGTCTTTTAATTGCATATCAAATTCCGTGCTATCTAACGAAACAAATAATCTATTTACATCTAGATCAATTGAATTCTTATCAATATGGAATTTTCCATCAAAATCAAAAACAAAATCATTAATAATCTTAATTTCGGGAATTGAAATCATTCCGTTAATATATAATAGATCTATAGACATTTTTTGCTCTAGAATAGATTTTAATTCAAAAGGGTCCGATTTTGAATCAATAGATTTAGATGATCTATAAAGATTTGTAGTTAGATCTGTCAATTTTAAATATTTGAGACTTGGATAAGCGAATAATGACTTAAAAAAATTAAGTTTCATATCAACCTTTGATATTGAAACATTAGAACTATTGGGATTGCTTAGATATAAAGAATCAATAGACACATTGAATAGTAGGTGTCCATTTAACTTATGAAATTTAACTTCCCAATCGCCTCTTTGAGATAACTGCTTATTCAACTGATCTTCTATTCGGTTTTTCCAAAAAGAGGGAGTTAATATCACAAATATTATTGTTATAGTAATAATAGATATAATAGAAAGTGTACTTTTCAAAATTTTCATATTGTATACGTTATACTAAGCTAACGAATATACAAGCGTCATGTTCCAAAAACAAAAAGAGCGTCTATATAGACGCTCTTTTCGTTTTTATGTAATTGACAATTAATACAAACTAACTAATCAACAACTTCAAAATCTGCATCCTCTATTTCACCCTCTTCTTTTACGCCTTTTTTTGTCTTATCTTTATTTGCATTCTTATCACTATTTTCATTAGGGGGTTTGGTTTCATCATATAGTTTATTTGCTAAACCACTCCATACATTATTCAATGAATCTATAGCTGATTGAATATCGCTTTTGGTAGAGTTAGCATTTGCTTTTTTCAAATTTTCAAGTGCATCATTTATGCTCTTCTTGTCTTCATCACCCATTTTTTTATCAAACTCTTTAATATTACTCTCAGTTTGATAAACTAATTGTTCAGCTTGATTGTGTAAATCAATAAGCTCTCTTTTCTGTTTATCCTCTTGTTCGTGTTGCTTTGCTTCATTTATCATCTTATCTACTTCTGAGTCACTTAGGCCACTTGAAGCTTCGATCCTAATACTCTGTTCTTTTCCTGTTGCTTTATCCTTTGCACCTACATTTAGTATTCCATTTGCATCAATATCAAAAGTAACCTCAATTTGAGGTACGCCACGTGGAGATGCAGGTATGCCATCAAGATGAAATCTTCCTATAGTTTTATTATCAACTGCCATTTCTCTCTCACCTTGCAAAACGTGTATTTCTACAGTAGTCTGATTATCTGCAGCAGTGCTGAATATTTGGGATTTCTTTGTTGGTATAGTTGTATTTCTTTCTATTAATTTGGTTGATACAGAGCCAAGAGTCTCAATACCAAGAGACAAGGGTGTAACATCAAGCAATAATACATCATCTACATCACCAGCAAGAACTCCACCTTGAATTGATGCTCCTAAAGCAACAACTTCATCCGGATTTACACTTTTATTTGATTCTTTTCCAAAAATTTCTTTCACTTTCTCTTGTATCTTAGGCATTCTTGACGAACCTCCCACTAGAATCACCTCATCGATTTCATCAGGTTTTAAACCAGCATCGCTTAATGCTGTTTTACATGGATCGATAATCCTTTGGACTAAATCAGCTACTAATTCTTCGAACTTTGCCCTGGTGAGAGTTAGGTTTAAATGCTTTGGACCTGAAGCATCTGCGGTAATAAATGGTAAATTAATTTCAGTTTGTTTAGAACTAGATAATTCTTTTTTAGCTGCTTCAGCAGCCTCCCTCAATCGTTGAAGGGCCATAGGGTCTTCTTTAAGATTAATACCATCACTTGATTTAAATTCATCTGCTATCCAATTAAGCACTTTTTGATCAAAGTCATCTCCACCTAAATGCGTATCACCATTAGTAGACTTTACTTCAAAAACACCATCTCCTAATTCAAGGATGGATATATCAAATGTTCCACCACCTAAATCAAATACAGCAATTTTTTCATCTTTTTTCTTTTCAAGTCCATATGCAAGTGCAGCAGCTGTTGGTTCATTAATTATTCTACGTACATTTAATCCGGCTATTTTGCCAGCATCTTTAGTTGCTTGCCTTTGAGAATCATTAAAATATGCTGGAACTGTAATTACTGCATCAGTAACAGTTGATCCAAGATGTTCTTCAGCCATTTGTTTTAGTTTTTGCAGAACCATAGCACTGATTTCAGGAGGATTATATTTTTTATCATTTATATTAACCACGACTCCATCATTTGTTCCTTTTTCGATCTTGTAAGGAACTTCATCTATTTCATTTGCTACCTCACCAAATTTTCTTCCCATAAATCTTTTAATGGAAAAAATTGTATTTAATGGATTAGTAACAGCTTGACGTTTAGCAGGTTGACCTACCAGTCTTTCATCATTGTTTGTAAATGCAATAACTGATGGCATAGTACGTCCTCCTTCAGGGCTTGTTATAACTGATGGTTCTCCACCTTCAAGAACAGCTACACATGAATTTGTTGTTCCTAGATCAATTCCAATAATTTTGCTCATAATATATTTCTCCTTACTGTACTAATTAGAAAATTTTATCTATACCTTATAAACCATAATGGTTTAGAATAATATTTAATAGAATTTTTACCTATAATTGAAGTATAAATTATACTAGATAACCAAAATGCTAGTACAATAGGTAAAACAAATTTTATAATGATTGACATAACTCCAGTTATTATTATTAAACAAATAGGAAAAAGCATTGCTATAGATAATAACGGATACTTAATCATAAAATTTCTAATATTTTGCATATTCTTTTTATTTTTTAATGTATTATAAATATTAAGACAATATCTATGCCAAAGCACTATATGTGCCTTATTGGCATATATATAAATATTATACACCAATATGACAGCTATAGCTATACTTTTTGGGGGTTTTCGTTTTTACTCTTTTTACGCTTGTGGACGTTTTTTTTTTGATTTGAGGAAAAAGTAAATTCATTCTGTTTAACATCAACAGTAATTTTATCGCCTTGAACAAATTTATTTTCCAAAAGCAACTCAGATATTGAATCTTCGATATAATTCTGAATTGTTCTTCTTAAATTTCTTGCGCCATATTCATTATGAAAACCAAGTTTAGTTAGTAGCTTCCGCGCGCGCTTAGTTACATTAATATCATAATTTAATTTTTCAAGATTATGAACAAGCTCTTTTAATTGTAAATCCACAATACTTAGTACATCATTTTCATCCAATGTATGGAATACAATTTTTTCATCTATGCGATTTAATAATTCTGGACTAAATACATTTTTTACATTTTTAATTATTATACTCTTAATGTTTTCATAATCAAAAGCGTTAGATTTTTCAATAAAACCATATCTGCTATCGCTCTTTATGTCTTTAGTACCAAGATTAGAAGTCATTATTATTATCGTATTTCGAAAATCTACTTTGCGACCAAGACCATCAGTCAGAACTCCCTCATCAAATACCTGCAGTAATATATTTGTTATATCTAAATGTGCTTTTTCAAACTCATCAAATAAAATAACTGAGTAGGGGTTACGTCTAACTTTTTCAGTTAATTCTCCCCCTTCTTCATATCCGACATACCCAGGAGGAGCACCAATTAGACGAGATACAGAAAATCTCTCCCCATATTCAGACATATCAATTTTTATTAAGGATTCTGTATGGCTAAATAAATAATTAGCAAGAACCTTTGCAAGTTCAGTTTTTCCTACGCCTGTGGGTCCAAGAAACATAAATACACCTATTGGTCTTTTATGGCTTTTTAAACCTGTTCTTGCTCTTTGGATTGATCTTGTAACGCTATCAATTGCTTCATTCTGCCCAATAATTAATTTGTGTAGTTCATCTTTCATCTTAAGCAATTTTTGAGATTCGGACTGAGCAACTTTATTAACTGGTATTCCTGAGACTAAACTCACTACATCAGCAACATTGTCTTCCGTAATCACAAACCGATTTTTAGAGTCGTCTTGATACCATTTTTTTTGAAGCGTTTCAAGCTTAGATAGAAGATTTTGTTCTTTATCTCGAATAGCTGCAGCATCTTCATATTTCTGCGCAACAATGACATCTTCTTTTTGACGACGCAACTTTTCTATTTTCAACTCAATATCAATTAGTTCTTGAGGCACATCCATATTTAACATATGTGCTCGGCTACCAGATTCATCTAAAATATCAATGGCTTTATCAGGTAAAAATTTATCTGAAATATATCTGTGTGATAAATATACGCATGCTTCAATAGCTTTATCTTCATAGGAAACATTATGATGATTTTCATATGAATCCTGCAACCCTTTTAATATCTCTATAGATTCTTCAATACTTGGCGGATTAACCGTTATTTTTTGAAACCTACGTTCTAACGCACCATCCTTCTCAACATATTTACGAAATTCATCTAATGTAGTAGCGCCAATACAGTGGATATCTCCTCGAGCTAAAGAGGGTTTAAACATATTAGATGCATCTAAAGACCCTGAAGCCCCACCTGCTCCAACAATAGTATGAAGTTCATCAATAAAAATAATTATATTTTCTGATGACTCTAATTCAAGCATTATTGTTTTCAAACGCTCTTCAAATTGCCCTCTATATTTAGTTCCAGCAACTATGGCAGGCAAATCCAATGATAAAATGCGTTTATTATGTAATAATCTTGGAATCTCTTTACCAATAATTCTTTGAGCCAATCCTTCTATAATTGCTGTTTTTCCGACACCAGGTTCACCTATTAATACAGGATTATTCTTTTTTCTACGTGTTAATATCTGGGCAACACGTTCTATCTCTTCGTCTCGACCAATTACAGGGTCAAGATCCCCGTTTTTAGCAAGATTAGTAATATCTCTAGAAAAATGATCTAATGCTGGAGTTTTTGAAATATTAGACTTTTTTGAAACTTTTGTTGAGTCATATTCTTCATTATCATCAATCTCTTCATTCTCCATCAGACTTAAAACACTATCATAATCTATACTATATGCATTTAGTACTTCATAGGCGATACCATCAGTCTCTTTAAGCATCGATAATAATAAATGCTCATCATCAGCTAATGATGCTCCTAGTGCAGTAGCCTCATTATATGAATTTCGCAATATCCTTTCAGATCTTCTTGTAAAAGGCAAATGACCTAATGTTAGTGTTCCGCCTGAACTTTTAATCATATCCTCAATCATAGATTTTAGATCTAAAATATTACAATCATAAATCTCGAATATTTTTATAGAAAGGCCTGAAGATTCCTTAATGATGCCTAAAAGAAGATGTTCAGAACCTACATAGCTATGCCCAAGTCGTATAGCTTCTTCTTTAGCATTTTTTATAATTAACTGAACGCGTTTAGAAAAATTCTCCTTCATATCGAACCAAATATTAAAAAAGCTTTAGTATGATATAAAGCTAATAAATTAATTATAAATTATTTTTTCTTAATCGGCCATTAATCATTTTTAAACAACGCGTTCCAATTTTAGCAACTACAGGGTTATGTGTTGTTATTATAAACGTTTGATTAAAATCAGAATTAATTTTTTTGAATAATTTCATTAATTTTTTTGAATTATCAGCATCTAGATTTCCTGTTGGCTCATCAGCTAATATCAAAGCTGGCCGATTTATTAATGCCCTAAGAACTGCTACACGCAATCTTTCTCCGCCAGAAAGTTCAGAAGGATAATGGCCCTTTCTATCATAAAGATTAACATATTCAAACAATTCATCAGCCATAATTTCTTTATCATGCACATCATCATTTATTAGCGTAGGCATTAAAACGTTTTCATAGGCAGTGAACTCTGGAAGCAAATGATGAAATTGAAAAATAAAACCTAAATCTTTATTTCTAAATTCTGATATATCATTATTATTCAATTCTAAAATATTTTTACCTAGAATAATTAATTCGCCTGAATCTGGATGATCAAGACCTCCAAGCAAATTCAACAATGTTGTTTTCCCGGAACCAGACTCTCCAACAATAGTGATAATTTCAGCAGTATCGATTTTTAAATTTAGATTTTTTATAACATCTAATTTTTTTTTCCCATTAGAATATGATTTGGTAAGTTTTTTTGTTTCTAAAATTATTTTTCCCATTGTAGCGAATCCCTTATTCCAATAATTATAGCTTGTCTTGAAGCAATTAAACTAGAAACAGTAATAAATATTAATGATATTAACACAACAATCATTACATCATTTGGCTTTATTGTCATAGGTAATTGGCTTATAAAATATATATCAGATGGGATGGGTATAATTCCATAAATATTTTGAATTGTAATTAGTAAAAGACTGGCTATAATTCCAATAGATGCTCCAACTCCACCAATTAAGATCCCTTGAATAAGAATTATTTTTCTGATATCCTTATTAGAAGATCCTATAGCTCTAAGAATTCCAATTTGGCGAATTTTTTGTATAATGACTAAAACTAATGTGGAAATAAGATTAAAACTTGATACTAAAATAATTAAACAAAGTACTGCCAATGCGCCCAATCTTTCGAGTCGCATAGCTGTAATTAATGCTTCATGTAAATCTTCCCAACTCTTAATAGATAAATTTTTATAATCATTTTGTAACTTTAATTTTAAACGAGATAAATCGTTTCTATTTTTTAAACGGATATCAATTCCATCATAATGTTTCTTACGCAAAAATATTCTATTTCCAATTTCTTTACTAATAAAAACTACTCTATCATCAAAATCCAAAACTTCAGAATTAAATATTTTACTTACTGTAACATCCACAAGAATTGGGAGCCCAATAGAATTTGATTGATCAATAGGGCTCATAATTGTCAATTGATCGCCAATATCTATATTTAATCTCTGAGCTAATAAGTAACCAACTGCTATCCCATCTTCCGATACATCTGTTGCGTTATTAATAAAGTCAATATTATAAAATGAGCTGAGATTTTCCATATTAATAGATTTAAATGTTACTATTCTTTTGGAATCATCTTTAGCTAATATCAATCCAATCCTTTCTTTATATAATAATGCTTCATCAATTAAAGGGTTAGAAGCGATCTGACTATAGATTTGCTCAAGATTAGCATTAAAGTTTGATGCTATTCTTATATCTCCTTCAAACCCAATCAGTTTTTTAATTACCCTTTCCTCAAAACCATTCATAACAGATAAAGATATTAAAATGGCAAAAGTACCAATAATCATACCAATAATTGAAAGCCATCCGTTTAGCCTGCTTGGTCCTGATCCAGAGCCACCTAACATAAACTTTCTTGCAATTAATAATTGGAATTTCATTCGTATCTCATCGCATCCGCTGGTTCAATATTTGCTGCGATTCTTGCAGGCCAATAACTTGCTATTAGAGAAGATATAATCCCTAGAATTAAAATTAATAATATATTATTTATATTGAATGATATAGGCAAATGATCCATGAAATATATATCCTCCGATATTGAAAGGATGTGATATTTCATTTGCATCCAACCAAGAACTAAGGCAATAAATAATCCAATCAATGAACCTATTATCCCAATAATTGCTCCTTTTGAAAGAAATATTAGGTTAATCTGTTTTTTACGAAATCCAACTGCTTGTAAGGCTCCTATAGTTTTGATTTTATCTAGCACAATCATAGTTAATGCAGAAATAATATTTACAATAGCAACTAATGAAATCATTCCAAAAATAATAATAATAGGCAATTTTTGAACTTCTAACCATTTAAATAAGGTATGATGTTTTTCTTTCCAAGAACTAGAGTAATAAGGATATCTCAGTTTCTCATCTATTAATTTAGAAATTGATGAAAAGTTATTTTTAGTAAAATATACTACTTTGCCAGAAATCTTTTCTTCGATCCCTAATAAATATTGAGCATTTTGAATAGATGTATATACCATATTATTATCATACTCACTTAACCCTGAATGGAAGATTCCGCCAATTGTAAATTGTTTCAATCTATACATCCCAGAAATATCAGAAATAGAACTTAAATCAAAAATAACTAGTGGGTCTCCAATTACTAATCCATATTTATCTGAAAGAGATTTGCCAATTATTATCGAATTATCAGATAATATACCCGTTCCGCCAATTAAAAGATTATTCAATGGTTCTACTAATCCATTGCCACTGATTCCTTCAATAATAACTCCTTCAGCATTGATTCCTTTACGAATTAGAGCTGGACCCTGAACAAATGATCTAATGATCGGATCTTTTCTTTCTCTTAGGATATTTTCTAAAGTACTATTTAGATCTGAGTTTTCATCAATAGGTCTTCCAAGAATATCCTGAAATCTATAATGGCCATCAAAACTAGCTATTTTATTGGAAATAGTATTTTCAAAACCTTGATAGACAGACATTGTTAGGATTAACGATGCGATACCAAATGATAAACCAATTATGGATAATTTACCCGCAAAAGAAGAAAAATTAGACTTATCAGATGAATTTAAATGACGTAAAGCTAAATGTAAGCTTAACTTCATATTGGTATATATTTAGTTATTTCTCATAGCAGGAAAAAATAAAACATCTCTGATTGATCTATTATCAGTTAATAACATTACTAATCTATCCACGCCTAACCCAACACCACCTGTGGGTGGCATACCACATTCCATTGCTTCAATAAAATTATCATCTATAGGTTGAGCTTCCTCATCACCTTCTTCCTTAAGCTTTACTTGATTTTTTAATCGTACCCGCTGATCCAAAGGATCATTTAATTCAGAAAAAGAATTTGCAAATTCCGCACCACCAATAAATAACTCAAACCTTTCAACTAATTTTTTTTCTCCAGAACGATGAGATTTTGCGAGAGGAGAAATCTCCCTTGGATGATCAATAACAAATACAGGGTGAATAAGATTCGGCTCAACCAATTTTCTCATTAATTCATCTAATAATTGTCCATAATTTTCTTTATTAGATATTTCAATTTTATTTTCTTTACATACTAAACGTAACTTTTTTTCATCAGCATCTAACAAATCTTTTCCTGTTGCATCTTTAAGTAATTCTAAAAATGGTTTCCTATCAAACTTCTTACTTAAATCAATTTTAATATCTCCCCAATCAACCTTCACTTTACCAATTGATTTAGCGGCGAATCTGATAATATCTTCTACTCTGTTCATCTGGTCTTTATAATCGCTATAGGCTTCATACCATTCTAACATAGTAAATTCAGGATTATGATTTCTATCCATTCCTTCATTTCTAAAATCCTTTGATAACTCATAGACCTTATCATAACCTCCAATAATCAGTCTTTTAAGATATAATTCATCTGCAATTCGCAGATAAAATGTTTGATCTAAAGAATTATGATGCGTTTTAAAAGGACGAGCATTTGCTCCCCCATATAATGGTTGCAAAACAGGAGTTTCAACTTCCAAAAAGTCTTCGTTATCTAAGTAGGATCTCAAAGCTGAAGTAATTAATGCTCTTTTCTTAAAAACTTCTTTGACTTCTGGATTTACAATTAAATCTAAATGGCGATTTCGATAACGCTGTTCCTTATCATCAAAAGAATCAAATGTTTCACCATCTTTTTCTTTAACAATTGGTAGAGGACGTATACTCTTAGCTAAAACTTTTATCGATTTTGCATGCACAGATATTTCTTTTGTTTTAGTCTTAAACGCAAACCCGTTCACACCCACAAAGTCACCTATATCTAGCAATTTAAACATGTCATATTGCGATTCCCCGATAACATCTTTTTTAATATAAACTTGTATTCTACCACCAGCATCCTTTAAATGAAAAAAAGATGCTTTACCCATTTTGCGCACAGCCATAATTCGACCTGCAATCACTACATCCTTGTTTTCATAACTTTTAAACTCATTCTTTAATTCATTGCTATAATTAGATGGTTTAAAATTATGCGGATAAGGATCAATTCCAGATTCACGCAATTTTTTAAGTTTTTGCAATCTAAAGTTAATAATCTCTTTTAAGCTCTGTTTTTCTAATGACATATATAACTACTTTAATTTTTTAACTCTTTATCTGATATATTTTCCATTAAGTAAGCTCTAATAAAATTATCTAAATTACCATCCATAATATTTTGGACATTAGCTGACTCAACTTTTGTACGATGATCCTTTACCATATTATATGGGTGAAAAACATAAGACCTAATTTGGCTGCCCCAACCAATATCTTTTTTTTGATCTTCAAGTTCTTGAACCGCTTCTTTTTCTTTTTCGATTTCTAATTTATATAACCTAGCCTTCAAAACTTTCATCGCCTGCGATTTATTCTTATGTTGAGAACGCTCATTTTGACATTGAACCACAATATTTGTTGGTAAATGAGTAATACGTATAGCAGAATCTGTTTTATTAACATGCTGCCCTCCTGCTCCGCTAGCCCGATAAGTATCAATTCTTAAATCATTAGGATTAATTTCAATATCAATTTCTTCAGATACCGATGGATAAACAAAAACTGAAGCAAAGCTTGTATGTCTCCTACTATTAGAATCAAATGGAGAAATTCTAACTAATCTATGTATACCTGCTTCAGCCTTAAGCATGCCGTAAGCATAGTCTCCTTTAATCTCCATTGTAATATCTTTAATGCCGGCCTCATCGCCTGGTTGATAATCTAAAATCATTTTATTAAAAGATTTTCTTTCAATATATCTAGAATACATTCTAAATAACATATCAGCCCAATCTTGACTCTCAGTACCACCAGCTCCAGGATGAATAGTTAAGATTGCATCTTGGATGTCTTGATCATCTCCTAAAATTAATTTTAATTCTAAATCATTAATAATTTTTTCATATTGATTTAACTCATCAATAATTTCTTTTTCTTCAACTTCACCGCTTTCGGCAAATTCGAATAATACAGTAATGTCACTATGCCTTTTTTCTAGATCTGCCCAAATTTTTATATTATTCTCTAAACGACCAATACTCCTTAATATATTACTGGCATTATTTTTATTATTCCACAAATCAGGATCTAGAGATTCCTTTCTCAAGGATTCTAACTTCGACTCTTGTGAATTAAGGTCAAAGATACCCCCTAAGTTCAAAGTGTTTTGACTTCGATGATGAAAATCTGCCTTTTAGTGCTACCAATTCCATTGGGAAATTTACATATCAAATATATAGAAGATATTGAAATTATAACTAAATATTAATCACCAGAAGAAATAAACATACGTTCATTAAGATAACGACGTAAATCCATTTCATCCATGCCTATATTTACAAATCTACCATTTTCAGCAAGAGATATTTTAGATGTTTCTTCAGATATAACTACAACTATTGAATCAGTTTCTTCAGAAATTCCTAAGGCTGCTCTGTGACGTGTTCCCATTCCAGGCTCCACCATTGTACTTTCAGTTAATGGTAAAATGCATGCAGCAGCATCTATGATATCATTATTAATAATTACAGACCCATCATGCAAAGGAGATCCAGGATTAAAGATTGAAAGCAATAAAGGCGCTGTAACTTCAGCCTTTAATTCAGTTCCTGCTTCTTTATATAATCTTAGGCCCGTCTCCCTTTGGATTACAATAAGCGCTCCCCATTTATTATTTGTTAATTGAATAGATGCTTCCACTATTGCTTCAATTGTTCGAGAGGATCCAATTTGAAAGATTCGTCTAAAAAATCCAGTCTGTCCAACATAAATTAATAAACGTCTAATTTCGGGCTGGAACAGAATTACAAATGCAACTACCCAAACAGTTTGAAATTGATTAACAACCCAAGATGATGCACTCAAACCCACAGAATTAAATAATACAGAGGCTATTAATAATATTACAAGACCCAATAACATCTGTCCTGCTCTAGTCTCATGGAAATATTTATAGACTTTATAAAACAACCATGTAACTAATATAAGGTCAATTATATCAATTAGAGTAACACGTATAAACCATAAATCAAAAAGATACATCTAAGCGATTGCTCCTCTTATTTTATCTGATATAATTTGAACGCGTTTCATTTCTAGAACATCATGAACTCGAACAATCCGAGCTCCGTTTATGATTGAAGCAGTAATTGCAGCAGCTGTCCCTTCTAACCTTTCATCAACTTGCAAATCTAAAGTAAGCCCAATAAATGATTTTCTCGATGGACCAATTAATATTGGATAACCCAAATCTGCAAAAGAATTTAATTCTCTAATTAAAATAAAATTATCATTCAACTGTTTACCAAAACCAATACCAGGGTCTAAAATAATATGTGATTTCGGTATACCATAATCCAAACAAAGGTTTATTTGTTTCTCAAAATAAGACATTATTTCATCAATAATATTATCATATTTAGGATTAAGCTGCATATTCTTTGGCGTCCCCTTAATATGCATTATAACTATCGGAACATTATAATCTTTTATTACACTTATCATTTTTGGATCAAAATTAAGTCCACTAATGTCATTAACAATATCTGCACCTGATTCTAATGCTTCTTTTGCAACTTCCGATTTATAGGTATCAATAGAGATTGGTATAGAAGAAACAGATCGTATACCTTTAATTACGGGGATAACACGCTCGATTTCATCATTAAAAGATATTGCATTAGCACCTGGACGAGTTGATTCTCCCCCCACATCAATTATATCAACCCCTTGATTAACTAATTCTAAAGAATATTCAATAGCCTTGTCTAAATTATAATATTTACCACCATCACTGAAAGAATCAGGTGTTACATTTAGTATACCCATAATTAATGTGGGTGACAGAGGATTATTAATATTTTTAACTAGCGATGAATTAATCAATATAAATAATAATAAAAAATATCAATTTATACAGATAGTAAATACTGAAGATCCATATTAAGATTTAGATGGTTTATTAGTTGAACTTTTCTTTGGAGTCTTAACTTTAGAATCCTTTTTGACTGTTTTAGCAGATCCATTCATTTTCCTCCTACGCAATATTTTGCCATCAATGAGTTTTTGAACATCATTATGATCAATTGTCTCATGCTTAAGTAATGCATTTGCCATTGCATGCAAAATTTTATCATTCTTTCTTAAAATATTATCAGCAGATTTTTCTGCTTTTCTTATAATTTTCACAACTTCTTCATCAATTAATTTTGCAGTTGTTTCACTATAATCACGATGAGACTGTATTTCTCTACCCAAGAATATTTCTTCATTCTTTTTTCCAAAAGTCATAGGGCCTAAATCTTCGCTCATACCCCATTCGCAAACCATTTTTCTAGCTATCTCTGTTGCCTGTTCAATATCATTACCTGCTCCTGTTGTCAATTCATTGAAAATAATTGTTTCAGCAGCTCTCCCACCAAGTAAAATAGCTAAGCGTCCTTCAATGTAGTCCTTTGAGTAAGTATGTTTTTCATCAATTGGTAATTGCGTTGTAACGCCTAGAGCTCTACCTCTTGGGATAATTGTTACCTTATGTATTGGGTCTGCTCCAGCAGTTAAAGATGCAACTAGCGCATGGCCTGATTCATGGTAAGCAGTCACTTTCTTTTCCTCATCTGATAGAATAACGCTCTTTCTTTGGATTCCAATCATAACCTTATCCTTGGCCTCATCAAAATCATCCATATCAACTGATTTTTTCTTTTTACGAGCTGCTAACAGCGCTGCCTCATTTACCAAGTTTGCTAGATCTGCACCAACTAATCCAGGCGTACCTTTAGCCAATACTTCCAATTTTACTTTACGTTTATTAATAATAACTTTTTTTGTATGAACCTTGAGAATACCTAAACGACCCAGATAATCTGGGGGATCAACAATTATTTGTCTATCAAATCTACCTGGTCTTAAAAGTGCCGGATCTAGAACATCAGGCCTATTAGTTGCTGCTATAATTATGACATTCTGTTCTGAATTAAAACCATCCATCTCAACTAGTAAAGCATTTAAGGTTTGTTCTCTTTCATCATGTCCACCACCAAGACCGGCTCCTCTTTGTCTACCAACCGCATCTAACTCATCGATGAATATAATACACGGAGAATTTGTTTTTCCTTGTTCAAATAAATCGCGTACCCGTGATGCTCCAACACCTACAAACATTTCAACAAAGTCAGCACCACTTAAACTGAAAAAAGGCACATCAGCCTCACCTGCAACAGCTCTTGCAAGAAGAGTTTTTCCCGTTCCTGGTGGTCCAACTAATAACGCTCCTCTTGGAATTTTTGCCCCTAATCTTTCAAATAACTTAGGATGTTTTAAAAAATCTATAACCTCTTTTAATTCTTCTTTAGCCTCAACACAGCCAGCAACATCATCAAATGTTATTTTTTCCATATCTGACGTCCAAATTTTTGCTCTACTTTTACCAAAATTAAAAATACCCTTCATTCCACCTGCACCTGACTGCATCCTTCTTAGAATAAAAATCCATACTGCTATAATTAATAGCCAAGGAAGCATATTTAAAAAGTATCCTGTCCAGTCTATAGACTGCTGCTTAAAACTATAATCAACACCATAATTGTTCCATTCTGACATTATTTCGCGATCAATAAAAGGAATAATAACTTTAAACTTTGTTACATTTTCAATGGGTCCTGCATCAGATATTATTGTCTGTGGCGTTTCAAACTCTCCTGTAAAAACATCCTCAATTACTGTTGCTTTACTAATAAGCTTATCTTCTAAAAATGCTCTATATTGATAATACTGAATTTCTATAGTTTTTTGATGAGCAGAAGTAAATAGTCCTGATAAAAAGATTGCAGTAATTAGTATAAACACCCAAGTAAGAGATGTCTTCCCAGCTCTTTTCCATTGAAATTCGTTGTTCTTATTATCTTTATTATCCTTATTTTTCATTTTACTATTTGAAGGATCAATTTTTCCATTTTGTTTTGTCATATTTTATTTTTCCAATCTATAAACTGCCGGTAAGTGTCTAAAATCTTGATTATAATCTAAGCCGTATCCTACAACAAAATCTGGTGCAATTTCAAACCCAATTATATCTATTGGTAAACTTAATTTTGCAATATCAGGCTTTAGCAATAAAGTTACAATTGATATACTTTGTGGCGAAGCCCCTTTTAGTCTTTTCACAAGAAATTCAATTGTTAATCCTGAATCAATTATGTCCTCTACAATAACAACATGTCGGTTTGTAATATCAGCAGATATATCCTTTAATAGCTTTACTGTGCCGGTAGTATTCTGTCCTTTATAACTTGATACTTTAATAAAATCTACTTCACAATTAATACTAAGATTTCTAACCAAATCTGATATAAAAATAAAGCTCCCATTTAATACACCAATAAATATTGGTTTTTTATTATCAAACTTATTTGATAACTCAGTAGCTATCTCTTTTACCCGACTTTGTATAGCAGTCTCATCAATAATTTTTATTAGTTTTATTTTATTAATTTCCATTATAAATATATCATTTCTTAAAAATAAATTTTCCAAATTTTCTAGTCTTAGAAGTGATCTTTATATCATCACTGATTCTTCTACCACAAACCCAAATTATTCTATTACCATCTAATAATAACCACTGTTTGTTTTTAGTAAAAATATCAATTTTTTCATCTATAAAAAAATCACTTAATTTTTTTGACCCTTTCATGCCAATTGGTTTAAACCTATCTCCTTTTTCCCATAATCTCAGATTTAGGGTCTTGTTCCTTATTTTATTTGCATCAATTATTTCTGAACTATACGAATTATTGAATTGCTCTTTTGTTGCACTTGATTTCCAAGAAAAAATAAAATTATCTATTAATATTTCTGTATCTGGATTAACAGGTATTGAATTTTTTTTAATATAATCTTCATATTTTAGTATAAATTTTTTCCTGTCTTTAAGTAGCCTCCAGCTATTATCTATATTATATATCTGACCAATTTTAGAGCATGTAACAAAATTATATAATTCATAATGGATATGTCTTCTCCATGGCCCATTTGACAAAGTCAGTTCCTGAAAAATAATTGATAATAAGTATGGAGGGATAGCTTTTAATAGTTGCTCATCTAAGAAAATTTGATCATCCTCTTTATTGCAAATTAATTGTGGAATTAGAATACTTGCAGAAAACTTTAATGATTCATGCACATCATTAGCATTCTTACTAATTTGGTTAAACGCTGAAACCAAATTAGGATTTTCTTTTTCCCAAGGAAGAACAATTTTATGTCTTAAGAAATTACGTGGAATAGATAAATCGCTATTTGATTGATCCTCAATCCATGGAATTCCAATATCTTGTATGTAGTTGTCTATTTTATTATTAGATAATGATAAGAGTGGTCTTATTAGTCTATTTCTTTTTGAATGTATACCTCTTAATCCAGAAACTCCGGCTCCTTGTGATAAATGAAATAGAATTGTTTCTATCTGATCATTTCCATGATGTGCAGTCATAATATGACAAGAATCAAAATTGGATGAAATTCTATATAATGACTTATAGCGTAACTCTCGTCCCCATTCTTCAATACTCATATCTTTTGACTTTATATCTGGGTCAAGATGATCAATAATAATTTCTACATCATTGAGATCACAAAATTCTTTAACAAATAACTCATCTGCTGTAGAATTTTTTCTTATATGGTGGTTAATATGTACAGCAATTAGATTTAGTTTCAGTAAATGATTTAATTTTATCATGGCATGTAATAGTGCCATAGAATCTTTACCACCAGAAACAGCTATAATGATACTCTGATTGCTTTTAACATATCCTATTGTATATATACTATTTAATAAGGATTTTTCAAAACTATGTAATTTCTGTTGTCTCATTATTTTAAAATCTGTTTTATCATATTACTTTTAATAAAGTCATTATCTACAATATTTACCAAATAATAATTTTCATATATTTTTTTTAATAATAAGTAAGAAATAGAATCTTTTTCATAAATAGATGCCCAATCATTTATCCATAGGCTAAACGCTTCATTTTTCCAGATCATGAACGAGCGTGCATCCACTATAGTTGGTTGTTTTATCTTCTCACCAGGAAACACTCCCCATGTTACAACATTTACGCTATCTTTTCTTACGTTTGAAATTAGATCCTCAGATACATTTACAGCTTGATATGAAATATTATTATTCTTTTTAATCTTGGTTATTAATATATCAAGATTTTCTTTTGAAGTAAAAAACTCCAAATATGCTTTCTGGTATACTCTTCCGCCTTCAGCTCCCCATCCAAAATGAGTATCATCAGATGGGACCCCATTAACATTAGGTTGTGAATTTATAGTAAAATATCCTGATTCATTTAATTTGATTAATTCATTAGAAATCTGCTTACTTTCAATTGCAAGTTTTGTTTCACACCAAGGCAAAGTATTAATATCTCCCTTGCAAAAAGACATAAAAATATTTGATATATCTTTTATAGACTGTGGCTGACCCCAAATCTTTTTTCTTTTATCTCTAATTTCATTACTCTGCGATCCCGCTCTTATTGCATGATATTGGTTTAATTCACCAAAAGTAGGACTACTTATATCTCCCCATCTACCATTCGGAAAATCATCCCAGTTTTCAGTACGAGTAAGATAGCTTATTGGACGATTACTCCAAAATATTGGACGAACATCTTCAGATGATTTTCTGATTTCATCTGAAGATTGTCTCCAAGGCAGTTCTCTATTAGCTTTGTTATCTGAAATCAATCCAATTGCGTTTAATATTTCTTTTACCGAATGCTCTAAATTGAGCGTATAGAAATGCAATCCTGGAACCCCTTCTTTTACTAGCTTTTCACACATATCGGCTCCCTCCTCAATACCAAAATTAATTACACTTGCATCATCATTTCTTATTGGTTCAAGTTTTTTAAGAATATTTTCAGGAATACTTACCTTACAAAACTGAGTAAATTTTCTAAATCTAGAATAATTATGAATTGGCATAATTCCTGGAATAATGGGTATATCTATTCCTTTGGATAAACATTTATCTCTAAATATGAGAAATTTATCTATATCATAAAATAACTGAGTAACGATAATATCAGCACCTGCATCTACCTTCTCTTTTAAATAAGTAATATCTAAGTCAGGGTCAGACTGTTCTTGATGCTTTTCTGGATATGCCCCTACAGCCAAGAAAAATGTGTCACCGAAATTTTTTCTAATATAATGAACTAAATCTACACCATAATTAAATGCCTGATTTTCTTTTCGCCACTCATTACTACCTTCCGGTGGGTCTCCTCTAAGGGCCAATATATTAGAAATATTATTTTTTTTAGCTTCAGAAAGAACCTCATCTATCAATTTAACAGACATATTTGTACAAGTAAGATGCATCATAACATCCAATCCAAAGTATTTTTGAATTGTTTTGCTCATATCTAATGTTCTTTCTGCTGTACTACCACCTGCACCCCAAGTAATATCAATATAAGCTGGATCAAGAGAGGACATTTTATCAATTCTACTATATAAATTATCCATACCAAAATCAGTTTTGGGTGGAAAATATTCAAAACTATAGAATACTTTTTTTTGTTTTTTATATTCTTTTATTTTATCTGAAATTTTCATCTAAACTCACAAAATACTGTAAAACATAAATTTAAAGTAATTAATACTAATTTAAATTGGATTTAAGTGAAATTAAAAAAGGGTTTTTTTCCTTCTCAATCATAAGATTAGTCTCTATACCATGTCCTGAATAAACCGTTACATCAGATTTCACATTCTCCATAAGATATAAAAGTGATTCTTCTAGCATATCCCAATCTCCTCCTGGCAAGTCAGTTCTTCCAACAGAACCATGAAAAAGTGTGTCCCCGACAAAAAGTAACTTTTCAATTAAAAGACAACAACCTCCAGGGGTATGACCTGGTGTCTCAATAATGGAAAATTTGAATGTACCAATATTTAATTCACCTCCTTCTTTTATCCAATTATCTACAGTTGGTATTGGTTTAGCTGTAATTCCAAACAATCTACATGACATAGGATACGATTCCAGTATAGGCTTCTCTAAATAATGAAGATAAAAAGGTATATTATATTTATTTTTTATTTCTTGTACGGCTCCTATATGATCTAAATGGGCATGAGTATTAATTATAGCGATAGGATTGAATTTATTACTATCGATGAAATAACAAATTTTTTCTGCTTCATCTCCAGGGTCAATTAATATACAATCCTTAGATAACATTTCACTTAGGATATAACTATTTTCCTGGAAAGGGCCGGTAATTAGACTGCGAACTTGAAGTTTCAAATATTTTCAAAAAATAAGTGAGATAGGGCTTTAATTTTTTCTTTATATGAATCAGGATAAAGAAACCATAATGATGCCGATAAGCTACTAAGAATAGAATTTCCATCTTGAGGTGTAAAACAAAAACCACTTATTTCATTACCATTCTTAACATTCAAAGTTTGTTCAACTACTACAGTTTGATTTAAAATTCTTCCATAATGGCCATGATCCCTGCCAAATGAGAATACACGGCTAGTTAAGTTCTTTGATGTAAAAGCAACAAGTTGATTTTTATATAGTTTATTTTTCACATCATCTAAACTAATTGGTTCATCCACTTTTATTGAGAACCAAAGGACATGCATATACTGACTATTTACCTTCATGGCTGAAGAAAAAAGATTTAAATCAAAATTTAGAGTCTTAAATAAGTTAGCCGCATCTTCAGCATGATGCGACCCAAATTGTTCTGTAAGATGTTCATTTACTAAAGGTGAAGGAATATAACCATCTTCTTGATGCATATCATTCGCTCTTCTAACGCATAGATATTTACCTTCAACTAGATTATCTGCACTATTCCCATCTAAAGCAATAGTGTTGGTTATACATGAAATATTATGCGTATTACATGAGACTACTTGGATGAATTGATCATCATCAATATTTAATGCTTCGTCATTGATCCCAAGGGCATATTTTTTACCAAAATCCGATTCACTTCCTTGGGCAAGAAAACCTTTTACATTATCTGAAAATTTAGAATAGTATTTTTCTTTATTTTTATGTCCAATGCCTTTTGGTGTACAATCAATTACTACGCTCGCTCTGGCAATAGCTTGTTCAGTTTCAAACTCAGGATTCATTCCAAGAGTACGAAAATCTTCTATTTTATCATTATCAACAGCTAAATGTGCTCCACGTTTTTGCAAATCTATTACTTTAGTAAAATCACCTTTTAATGCACTATTTTTGTGAAACGTAACTTGATCAATCCCAATTTTATCTTTGTAATCTGTCAATAGTCCAATTAAAGGTTCTCCAATTGTCCCAGTCCCTATAACGTGTATGATTTTTCTATCTGACATATTTTATTTTATATTAAACAAGTTTAGTTAAAAATTTTATAAGTGTTTTCTTTCAGTAATTATCTGTTTAATAAACCAAATAATTATAGAAATAATTACAATAACTATAGCACTAAGAAAACTATTAAAAAAATAATTTTCCATTAATCAATTTTCCGATTATGAGTGACTTTAAGTACATGTAATCTATATTTTAACATAAAAGAAAATAATATTGTAATAATCGCTAGTGATATTAAAAATGGCAAAACAATCTCGGGGTTCTGTTTTGTTATTTCTACCTGTGGATGCGATTGGTATTTTTCTTCCCAGAAGCGTACTGAATAAAAAATAATTGGAACATCGAAAAACGCAACAATGCCTAAGACAGCTGCATATCGTGAAGTGCGCTCAGGATGACCTCCAAATGTTCTTAACATAAAATAACCAACATATATTAAAAATAAGATTAAAGTTGTAGTCAATCTTGGCTCCCATGTCCACCAAGTTCCCCAAATTGGTTTAGCCCATATAGGTCCTGTAATTAATACAAGAACAACAAATAAAGTTCCAATTTCCGCAGCAGCAAAACCTAAATGATCCCAAACCGTCTTCTTATTTATTAGGTAAAGAATCCCAGCAATCATTACAATCAGATACGATAAAAACCCTATCCAGGCAATAGGCACATGAAAATAGAAAATTTTTTGTGCCCAAAATTGGTCAGGTACCATTGGTGTATTATTTACAATGTTATAAATGTTAAATACCATTAAAGTAAATACGAAAACAGCAACTATTACATTTATTCTTTTTGAAAAAAATAATTCCATTATTCTTCAGTTATATATTCAAATATCATGAATCCCAATAAAAAAAAGACTAGAACAAAAGATATCATCAAAAAAATCCAAGATTGCCAATTAATAAAGCTCAATCCTTTAAACCAATAATTTGTAGATTTAACACAAGCAATTATGTGGGGAGAAACTAAAGGGAAAAAAAGAATCGGCAATAGCATTTCACTTAATTTTGCTCTCATGGATAAACCACTAACAATTGCTCCTATAGACATAATGCCTAAATCACCAATAAGAAGTATTAATACCATAATGTGCCAATCACTAGGTATAGTAAGATTCATAAAAATTATAAATGGCGGAATAATCAAAATTTCAGCAATTAAAAGTAGTATTGTTCCACTTATTGCTTTGGATAAAAAGATTATACCTCGATCAACTGGCGCAGCCAAAGTTAGTGTAAATGCATCAAATTCTTTTTCAAGAACAAACATTCTGTTTAATCCTAAGGAACTTATAAAAAGAATAATTATCCATAATAATCCAGGTGAAAAAGCATGATTTATCGCTTGTGAAGCATTAAAAGAAAGAGCAAAAATCATAATAATTGCTAAACCAAAGGCAAACATTGGAATAATAATTTCTTTAGCCCGAAATTCAAGTAGAAGATCTTTACGTACTAATGTATAAAACATCATTATCGCAATATTTTTACTATTTTGTTAATATCAATATCATTGGTTTTTTGATCAAATAATATTTTGCGATTATCTAATAATAATAATCTAGAACAGTATAATAAACTCCACTGAGGATCATGTGTCGCAAAAATCATTGTTTTGGAATTTTCAATCCATTTATCGATATAATCCTGTGCGGATTTTCTTCCTTTTAAATCCAAATATGAAAAAGGTTCATCAAAAAATAAAATGTTCCATTCTATTAGATCAGCTAAAGCATATTTTAGACTTTGTAACATGCCTTTTGAGAAAATCTGTATTTGATCATTCATTCTATTTGAAAGACCTAATTGATTCAGGGTGCTGATAATACTACTATCTTTATTTTTCTTTCCATGAATAGCGCAAGCAAACTTTAAATTATCTAAAGCAGATAAAGAAGGATACAGACCTACATCATGACCTAAGTATAAAATCCCTTTTCTGGCAATTGCTTTTTCTTTATATATATTTGCATCATTATATAATATTGTTCCCTTATCAGGTTGACTAATTTTTCCTAATATTCTTAATAAAGTCGATTTTCCAATACCATTTTTGCCTAATAAAGCTATCATATCACCTTGATTAACTTTGAATGAAATATCTTCTAATATTGCTCTATGGTAAAAACTTTTATATATATTATTAATAGTATACAATGTTAAATATCTTGATTAGATAATTGTAAATTAATTTGATCAATTATTTTAGATACTTCACTTACTATTTCAGCTCTAGATGAGTTGTAATCTTCTACATTTATATTATCAATAAAATATTCATTATCAAGGTATTGAATCTCTCTGTATAATATTGCTTTTCTTCTTTCTAAAGTATTAAG